>CEPH01065427.1_pt1 | contig 19278 bp, 34 predicted proteins | sample 530571 | NCBI WGS metagenome assembly CEPH01 (sample SAMEA2620413, study PRJEB7988) | marine metagenome | biome: marine biome (ENVO:00000447); feature: surface water layer (ENVO:00002042); material: "saline water (ENVO:00002010), including plankton (ENVO:xxxxxxxx)" | depth 5 m | reverse complement strand
AAATAAAAAACTTAGACAATTTAGTATGCAAGAAATCACAATCATGCAAATGATTTGCGAATATTCTTACGCAAAACATTCAGACCAATTAGAGTTGTTTACATACTTCAACCCAGAAGACGTAAATACTCTTGGATTTTTCAAAGACAAAAATTTTGCTTCTGAATATTCGAGAGAATTTTTTGATTGGATTTATAGAATTGATAATTATGTCGATGGAGTTTCAGAATTTTCAGGCTACGATGGGGAATTAAAAAACCTATCAAAAGAAGATAAGGAAACGATTGTTGAATTGTCAGATGATTTTTTTAAAGCTTTTGATATTGAAGAAGAAAAAGCAGAACAAAAGGAGGTGTCTTAATGTCTGGAGCACATTGTAAAGGAGTTTGCCCTGAATGCGGCAGTGAAGAAGCGGATTCATTTTGGTGTAGCGAAAGCGGTGTCAATTTGTTCTGTAAAAAATGCGGCTATGATTCTGGTTGGGAAAAAAGCATTCTTGATAAAACACAAAACTATCTTAGAAAGCTATCTCATGCTGAATTAGTTTTTATACAACAGTTTGTTTTTGACATGATTGACTACAGATACAGTCAAGAAAACAAGGAGAAAAAATGAATACAAAACAAAAAAGACTTAGACTTAAAAGACTAAATGCACAAAAAAAACTGTATAAAAAAACAGGGTTTCACTCTCATCTTGAAGCAGGTTATGCTCAAGTAAGAGAAGGCAGGAACAAAGAATATTTAGCAGAAATTTTCTAAGTAAAGAATGAAACATAAAGGGCAGCTTTCGGGCTGCCTTTTTTGTTTGTCAAGTCTATTAATTTATTTTTATATCCGTTAATATCATTGGTCCTATGTTAATCAAAGAATCAATAATCAAAGTAGCAAGAACACTGAAAGAAGGTAAAGAAATTGACATACAGGACAAGAACATTTTAGAAGGTTATCCAGAAGACTTGAGTGAAGCAGACATAATAAAAGCAATGAATGCTATTGATATAGTCTCAGACGTTTTGCTTGATTTGGAGTGAGTCTATTTTTTTTATAGCATCTTCATAATTAGTTCCGAGTACCTGCCATTCAGAATCATCTTCAAGCTTTAATAACCAGCCTCTAAGCGTTGGACTTTTACCATGTATGTTATTGGGTACCCATTTTATTTTCCCCCCGCTGTAGCCCCTCTTTTTAAGCCTCAAGGCTATGCTATCTTTTTTGCTCATTGTCTATTTCTTCTTTCCAATAGTCTTCAAAAATAATTCTAAATTCTTCTAGCGTTGGGATAGAAACATTAGGTACTTTTTTTAAATCTTTTATGTGAATTCTATAAGCTGCTATTAATTCTTTTTCAGTATATAAAATCATTAGTGCAAAGTTCTTTCACCAGAAAAATCAGACGGAGGAATATAAACATCCGTCAGTTCTCCAACAACTTCCAGACCGTATTCATCTGCGGCTTCTTGTGCTTCTTCAAACGAATTGGCATAAAGAATTGGACCCGTCATGACCTTTCCCCGATGTTGAAACTCTGTTAAAAAAATTTTCATGCTTTCCATAAATCTTTTCTCGACCAATAATTTGATGAGAATTTATCGTTCTTTGTTAGTTTACCTGATTTATCTTTTATACCTGCAGACCGTGTTAAGTAATTTTTACGGGCTTCTTTGGAATAATTATGTCTATAATCTTTATGACCGTATCTAACTATTTTTATTTCATCTCCCTTCTTAGCTAGAACTTCTTTTTTGTAATTACCTTTGCCCGTATATCTCTTTGGTTTATTGAAGCCACTAAATTTTTTTCCCCGATAAACGACCCCGCCACTTACTCTTTTTGCTTCTGAAGCTTTAGCCATTATCTGTATCTCTTAGTTATTTTTCTTGCTCTTTTAGGCTGCTTTGAAAACTGCTTTCCTTTTTTAGTGTCAGCTCTTTTTTTTCTTGATGTGGCAGCGTACTCAGCAGCAGACATAGCCTTTATTGCTTTGGCTGGTAGGTATCTTTCACCTGTAGCTTTTTTCCCTTGAGTAGAAGGCTTCCCCGATTTAGTTCTCCAATCTTGTTTGGTCCAAAGTTTGAGAGATTTTTGTGATTTTTTTAAAGGCATTATTGTTCGTGTCGTTTGTCTTTTTGTTGCATCTTTTTAAGTTTTAAAAGTTTTTTAGACTCTTTCACTTGATGCGACTGTTTAGCGATAGCCGCCTCCCTTGTCTTTGTACTGCTTTGCTAACATTTGAGCTTTTCTGGCAGACCATTGACCGCTGCGACCTCCTTTATTTCCAGCTTTGATTTTATAAAAAAGTCTTTTACGCATTTCAGGCTTAGTGTAATTACCAGCCTCATTTACCCTAGACTTACTTTTTTTTCTTTTTCTTGGTTTTCTTTTTGCCACCATAAGTTTTACCTTTCATTTTTTTTCCGTAGCCCATTCCCATATTAATCCTCTGTTTCTTGTAATAATTTTTTTATTTTTGTTGCCTTTTCTATCTTACTATCTTGATGTAATTCTGAATCAACAACCTTAGATAAGTTTAACATGGGGATGCGAGTGTTTGGAACATATCTCCAAACTAAACCTTTGTCTGTGTACAAAGCAATTATTGTTTCTTGGGTACCAATCTTGACAAGCATTCCTTCTTTGTCATCAACAATTATTTTGTCACCTTCTTTTAAACTGCCAAAGCGAAACATCAAGCCTTTGATAAAGCTTGTAGCCCAATCTTTGATTGATAAACCTACTAGCAGGGTTAGTAAAAACCCAATAAGTTCTATGTAATATTCACTAAGTTCAATTGACGGCATATCTGTTATTCATTTTACAACAGACCTTCAATTATTTATTTGTTTCTTGATTTGCCGCAACCGTAAACGTGACCAGAATGAACTAAAATGTTCCTTCCAAGACCTCCCTTTTTTACGGGCACGGGTTTATTTGTTTTGTTCTTATTCATTTAAAATAATTTCTTAGATTATCCCAATAATCTTGTATTAACAAAGAAATTTTATCATGTAAATCTATGTGTTTTACTTTTAAATAAGCATTAACAACCCATAAGCTAATTGCTATAAGAATTATCCAACCAATAACATCCATTATTTTTTACCCCAAAAAGTTCTAGCTTTTGTCTTGGCTTTTTTTGAAAGCTCATTATAGTGAAAAAGCTTTACACTCTTTGCTGTGTGTGTGGCTCCTGTATGCAGCGAACCATCACCCATTTTGTGGGTACCTCCTTTATGTAAAGTTCCGTCTTTTTTGTAGTGATTTACACCTTTCATTGTTTCTCCTTAAATATATTTAGTACTCTATGATAAACCATGTCTTTCATATTTTTAAATGTAATATTATGCTCTGGTAATTCTTGCCAAGCTTTTTTTCTTTCTTCCCGAGTTGGCAAGTTTGAGATTGTCTTGGCTAATCCCATCTGCATACAAGTAAGATACACTGAATCATGATACTTTTCATCTATATCTGACATGTATTTGATTCGTTCTTCATGACTTTTCAATAAAGCTATTTCGTAAGAATAGTGAAGGAAGTTTGGCTCACCATCTCTTTTAGTGTGCTTGTATTTATACGCTTGTTTTTTTTCTTTTGACAATTTCGTTTTTCACTTTTTGTTTTAACTTTTTTGCAGTGTTTTCATTGTCAAATATCTCTTCTAATTTTTTTAAATCTAAAGCTTTTAAATAAAAATGTTCTACAGAAATTTTTCCTGTATTTTTATCTCTGTGTTTTTGACTTCTTTTATATTTAATTGGCATTACATTAATAACAACTCTTCAATTTTCATAATATAAAAATAAACAAAAGTAGCGACCAATGATGTTAATAAAATTACTAATATCTTGAGCTCTTCCATACTAAATCCTTCAGTTTGTTTAATAATTCTATCTCTGTGCCGTAGCGTTTTACGAACTCAGCTTTGTAAGGATGCCTTGAAACAATAAGCTCATTGTTCAAACCCATGCGGTGATGATTGGGGCAAAGACTAAGTGTTCTTAAATGTGCTTGTGGCTTAACTTTGCCATCAATATGATGGACTTCAGCGGGTGTATAAACATCATGTTCTAGTCTGCAAACAATACATCCTTGCTCAATAATTTTAGACATCCAAATCTTTTCTTCTTTGTTCGGACTTCTGCCTTTCATACTCATCGTATAAAAATTGTAAATTATTTATGACATAATCCATATAACTAATTTTATCTTCACCCCAATTTTTTCTTTCTACATTACACTCAATCCATAAATTGTGTGCAAAGTTTTGAAAGTTTTGAACTGACATTTTGTCTATTTTTTTTTCAAGCTCCATATCTGCTTCTCTCCGACCTTAAGTTTGCCATCTTTGTCCGCCACTCTTCAAACTGCATATCTGCTGCTTTCATTTTAGCTTGACAAGAATCGTATTCAGCTTTTGCAACAGCGACAGCCAATGATGCTTCGTAGTATTCTTCTGTTGATTCTGCTTTTGCTTTTTGTGCATTATAACTTCTTTCTCCTTCGTCTTTTGCTTTTACAAGCTCCACATAAAAAACTTTTTTTAGCAAAACTTCTTTTTGAAAAACATTTATTCTTGCTTGTTTTAATTCAGGAATAATATCTCTTATTTGTTGATGAAAGTTTTCTGCTTGATGCTCCATTAAATCGGTCCCTCTTCTTCTATTCTCCCGAATGCCACCTCCTCTGGGTCAAGAAACTTAGAATATGCTCCGTTGAAACCTAAATCTACTTGTCCAGAATCTCCTAATCTGTTTTTTCTAATTATAATTTCTGCGGTGTCGTTAGACAATGAATCGTAGTATTCATCTCGATAGAGCATAATAACCATGTCAGCATCTTGTTCTATCGACCCTGAGTCTCTAAGGTCTGAAAGGATTGGTCTCTTATCAGTTCTTCCTTCTACACCCCGTGATAGCTGGGAGAGACTGATTAGAGGACAGCCAATGTCTTTAGCCAACCCTTTCAGTAAATTAGATATATAACTTATTGATGAAGCTCTTGAATCTGAATTGCTTGGTGCTTTGTTTGATGTCATAAGAAGCTGTAAATAATCCACAACAATCAAGTCAATATCCATGACTGCTTGTAATGTTTTAGTTTTATTAACAAGCGTTTCAATTGTGATTGGAGACTTGTCATATACAAACATATTTTTTTCTTCAAAATAATTTTTAGTCTCTCCAAATTTATACCAACCTTCAGTATCTAAATCACCTGTAAGCAATGAATCCATAGATAGTTCAGCTTGTGCAGAAATAATCTTTTTCAACAGCTGCTCGTTTGTCATTTCCAAACTAAAAATTAAAACATTCTTACCTTGTATGACTGAATTTGTTGCAATGTTAAGAGCAAAAGTAGTTTTACCCATAGCAGGTCTTCCAGCAATAATTATCAAATCACCCGACCTGAAGCCTTTGATTTTATTATCTAAAGTTTGGAAACCTGTCTTTATTAAATTTTTATTTATTTCGTTTGCATTTGTAAGTTCATGCTCAACATTATTAAATATTTGTGATATTTTTTTTGGTGAACCTGTTGCTTTGGTTATTCTATCTCCAATTAAATGCTCATTTATTTTACTAATTTTTTCTTCGATTTTTATATCTTGATGAACAATATCAGGAATCTTTTTTGCTAACTGCAATAGCTTTCTGTTTGCTGTCGCATCTTGCATAAGAGAAACCCAATACGAGATGTCATCAATAATGATGCCTTCAGCGGTAGCTAATCTGACCTTTTCAAACATTTCTTTATTGAGATGGTCCTGTAAAGAAACAATATCTATGCCTTGTTTCTCAACCATAATTTCGTAAGTCTTTTGGAATGCAAGAACTGTAAAATCAGACGGCTGTAATCCTCTGTCTTGTGCTTGTATAAAAAACTTATTGTCTAAAATCATGGCACCAATTACGTTGCTTTCTAATTCTAAGTTTGCATTTTCTTTTATGTATAAAGACTTCATCCGTATCTCCTTTCAATGATTGCTTCAAATTGATTTATACCCAGCATAGTCATAAGGCTTGGCTTTTTATCCCAATAAGACCTAATCCATTTTTTATGACCTTCTGAGTTGGCTATTTCAAAATATTTATTCCAAAATTCTTTTGTGTTCAAATTTATTTTCTCCCCCGTTTTGGGCGAGACCAAACCTTTTCTAGCTAATTCTCTTAACTCTTTGTATCTCGGCTGTGCCTTGAATGAGTTGGCACTGTGTTGATAAAAACTTTTGTCGCATTTTTCTTTGAAGATAGAATTAATCTCATCCAAATCTAATATATATATTTCTTTAGTATATGTTTTAGTATTGTAGCCACCTCCCGACCCACCTAGGTTTTCTCCCGACCCACCTAAGATTTTATAAAGATTGCTAGTGTATTCAGCTTTGTCATTCACTCTATGTTCCCAATCTATAAATCCTTGAGCTCTGAGTTTTTTGAGATTGTCTTTTATCGCAGACAGAGATAGCCCCGTTAGTTCAGTAAGTCTTTTATGTGAAGGATATGATTCTCCATATTCGTCAGAATAATTAGCAAGGACTATTAAGATTAATTTTTGTGTAGGATTTACTTGAGCAGTTAAGACTTTAGTTATGTATTCAAGTGACATGTAGACCTCTGAAATGAACTTTGCCACAGCAAAAAAAAATAGTAAAGAATTATTTGAAATCAAACTAATTTTCTGTATCATTGTGTTTTACGGAGGTCTAAATGAGTAAAACAAAAATCTATGAAGCCCTTCAAAATGTACAAGAATATGTACACAAAGAAGGAATAAAAAAAGAAGGTCATAATAGTTTTAATAATTACGACTACAGAACTATTGACCAAGTAATTGAGTCATTTTCAAAACCACTCAGGCAAAATAAAATATTAACCGCTATCCAGCCTAATTTAGAAATTAGTACAAAAGTTTTTGATGGCGGGGTGACTATGACAAAAATATCTGGCACGTTGAGGTTTGTGTCATGTGAAGATGGAAGCTATGTTGATGTGATGTATGCTGGTCAATCAAAATCTAAACAAGGAAAAGATTTAGAAGCCGCAAAAAGTTTTGCTTTTAAAACATCTTTGCTCTCGACATTTTGTGTGCCTTTTTCTGAGGGAGAACCAGAAGAAGAATACAATGAATCAGAAAATAAATCAGCTGCTCCAAAAGAAGAATCAAACGAATTTGTGCCAGAAAGAAGTTCTGGAGATGCTTTTCTTGCAGCAATAGAACAAGCAGATGAAAGCGAGTACAAATCTACTATAGAAAATTACACCAAAGCAGCTACTTTATCTGGAGATGAAGAAACTTTAAAAGTAATTAAAAATAAAGTTGAAGAATTAAAATCTAAAAATAAAAAAACGGAGAATGCTAAATGATAAAAACTGATTACACATTAAAAAAACATATATCAGCTTACTCAATATTAAAATATGGTCATGATAATTGGTCATATTTTGAAGAGTTACCGACAAGAATAAAATTAATTCACAAAGAACACGGAATTTTAGAAGACGGAATATTTTTCTGGAATGAAGGCGGAATTTATTATGAATATTCAGACGAACAAATACGCAAAATAGTAGAAAATTTCAAGAACGCTTTTGATGTGCAGGAGGAAGAATGTCTGACATAGTACAAGGCTCACAGGCTTGGCACGACCAAAGGACCAACAGAATTACAGGGACTAGGTTTGCAGGAGCAGTCAAAGAGCATATCTGGCTCAAAGGAGACCAATGGGATGCAATGGGTAGAGATATGTATAGAGAATGGAAGAAGCTTCCACAAGACCCGTTTGACCAAAGAGCACTTTATGCAATAGCTATGGGTAAAGAAAATGAACCAAAGGCTTTGAAAACATTAGAGAAGTTAGGCTATCAAATAGTGCAGCCATCTTTTGTTGTGCATCCTGAATATGATTGGATGGGTATGTCTCCAGATGGTGTGCTTGTAAAAGGCAGGAACGGCAAAACGTCTGCAGTTGAAGTTAAATGTCCACAAACAAAACCATGTACAAATGTTCGTGAGGAAAAAAGAAACTATTGGCATCAAATGCAGCTTGGCATGGAGTGCATGGACCTAGATGAGATGTTGTTTTTTCAATGGTATAGCGATACAGAATACCATCAAGAATGGGTAGAGAGAGAACCACAGTGGGCGAAGACGTACATACCCAAAGCAAAAGAATTTATAGATTGGTATCACAAAGCATGTCAGGACCCTAAATATATTTCATCTTGGTCTGCAGATAGAGACGGAGTTGGTATTCAGTATAAGGAAGTAGAAAATACAGAAAAGACTGAAGAGTTGGCAGAGATACAAATTGCTTTGGCAGAAATATCTACAAAGAAAGACGAATTAGAAAAAAGAAAAAAAGAACTAGCAAAAGAGCTGGTTGCAGAAAATAAAGGTTCCTTTGAAACATTAACTAAAAATGGAAAGGTTAGATGCCACATGACACAAGCCAAAGGCAGGGTCAATTATTCTAATCTTGTTAAGGAGGAAAACATACCCTTTGAAGTTATTGAAAAATATAGACAAGAAGGGGACACAAGAATCTATACAAAACTAATAGAGGAGTAAAAATGGCAGTAGAAATGCAAGATACTCAAAAGAGTACAAACAAAGTTGTTCTTTCAAGGATTTCTGAGAAAGATTACAACGCATTAAAGGACCTTACTGAAACTATGGACCATGAGTTTTATGCAAGAAGTATATCTTCTTGTTTAAAAGCAATCATTGGAAGATATGTTCAGGCAGAGGAAAACAAGAAACTTTAGACATAAGAGGTAAAAAATGACTAAAACTTTCGACAACACAAATAGGGGCTCTGTATGGGGCAATAAGGATAAAAAGAATGAAAATTCTGCAACACATCAAGGCAGGGCTAACATTACTTTATCTACAACTAATTTAGATAATGACCCTAAAGGTTACAACACTGTTGATAACATAGAAAAATATTTAATTAGAAATGGAAGTGGTGATATTACAGGCATCAAAGTAGATGTGTTTGTAAACGCTTGGACCAGAAAAGCAGGTGCTAGTGAAAAAGCACCAGCAATGAGTTTTTCTTTTAGCCCTATTAAACAACAACAAACAGAGCAAAAAGAAATGGCGGTAGAAGAGTTTGGAGACACTGATATTCCGTTTTAATTCTTTTAATTACAAAAGATATACAAAACACCATTTTTTCTATAAAATTAGCCCAGAAAGATTAATTCTTTCTCATTTGTAAGATGGAAACTAACTCAGAAAAGAGTCTTGCAAATTCAGCAAGGCTCTCATCAATACAAGGGGAAGCTAGTTTGTCTGGCTCTCCTTGCAGGGGAGTATGCACTACAACTTATGGAGACTTTAGGTGTAAAAGTTGTGGAAGAGAGCAGGAAGATATTACAAATTGGAATACTTACTCATCCTTAAAAAGAAAACTAATCAATCTAAAAAATGCAGGTCAAGGCTTTAAAATAAGGCAGCTTGAATCTCAAGAATATAGATGGAAGCAACTTTCAAAAATTTCTAAAATAGATAATCTCACTGTCAGAGATATGCTTTTGACTGTAATAAATGCTGCTACATTTCAATCTGAAGTCACATCTTCTGATTTAAAGTGTATTGAAATTGCAAAAAAAATAACTTCTTCTGACCACGCTTTCAACGAAGTCTCAGTGAAGTCTTTGTTATCTGAGGATGACTACAAGGAACTACAAAAAAAATAGTCAAGAAGCTTTTTATAGCGACTTAATTATTGGCAAAAACATTGAACAAAAAGTTCTTTCTTCAATACAAAAAAAATATCCATCAGCTGTTTTAATACCTAGAAAATTTTCAAAGTATGATATTTTTGTGCCAGAGGTAGATAAAAAAATTGAAGTTAAGTTTGATTATAAATCACAAGAAACAGGCAACATTTTAATAGAGTTGTTTATGTTTAAAAAACCATCAGCACTGTTAGCGACTGAAGCAGATTATTGGGCTATAGATACAGGCAAAGAAATAATGTGGACCACACCAAAAAAAATACTTGAATGTATTTTAATTAACAATATAAAGTCACAAAAAATTACAGGGGATGGAGATACACAAGCCAAGATAGCTTGTTTGATTCCTATAAAATTATTTAAGAAATACACTGTAAATACATTTTAATCAAAAGATTTCACACAATTGTCACAAAACTATTTGGAATTATTTGTAATTGTGTGATACACTTACAACTTAAACAACAATTCATATAGGAGAAAATATGAAAAATAAAAAACAAGTAATAGATTATGGAATGTCTGCAGAAATGCTAGATAACGTAGTTTATTATTCAGGTCCAAACTATAAATTCACTTTGACTAATGAAAGTTTTCACAATTACAAAACTTTAGTAGTTGCTCAAAAACATTTAAATATTATAGAAAATAATACAGGTTTATCTGAGCAAGAATTGAAAAAACAAATTATTGAAGAATGGTTTTCTGCAGAAAACGAATCAGTTCGAGAAGCTAACAATAAAAAAAGGAGAAAACAATGAAATTATATTTAGTTGAAGATATAAATCATGAGCAAACCACATGGTTTGAATCTAAAAGAGAAGCAAAAGCATTTTTTAAATCTCAAGATGAAGGACACTTAACATTCAAAGAATTTGATTTTCCTGTGACAAAAGAAGGAATAATGTCTGCTATTTATCATAGCAGCAACAGTGCTGGAAATACTTTGGAAGTAGTCAAAAAAAATGATTTTAATTGAAGATAAGGGTACCTCCAAAAATCGGTGCTTTCCCTCTGGTGTCGTATCTAGGCAAATGTGTGTGATACCTGTACTCTTACACCACGAAACATTAGTGGTACATATATGTGGGTTAATTTGCCACAGAGGGAGCTCTAATTAAATGCTTGTGTCATTTGTAATCGTGTGATACTCTTAACACATAAACCATTAAATAACATATTAAGGAGAAAAAATGGAATATAGCAACTTCAAAATACAAATCCAATTACCTGACGGGTCCAAGCAATTAGTTTGGGAGCAAACTGTAGAAGGAGATATTGAAATAAATAAAGAGATGGATGCTTATGTCAAAGAGCTGGAAGCAGACGGACATAAAGTAGTTTATGCAAAGAGGGCAGTCTTTGGCAGCAAGAGTCTCTTCAATGACTTTAAAGAAAACAAACCTGAAAACTTTGTTGGCAGAATATATAAGAATAAAATTGTTAGGTTGAAATAATGGAATTAATTATTTATCAGAACGGAAAAATTACAGGTATTAAATATATTTGTGATGAATGCTCAGAACAAGTAAAAGAAGATGAAGGTCTTTGGTCTGTAAAAGAAAGTCAAATTTGTACTGAGTGTTTTAAAGAAAAACAAAGAGAAGAGAGAAAGAAAAATGGAAGATAATTCTAAGATATACAAATTACCAGAAAGCAGCTGGAGAAAAATACTACAGCACAGACATTTGTCAGAAAGATTTGTGGCTTTAAAAGAAGCAGAGATTGCAGCAAAAAATCCAGAGTTTAAAAAAATGTGGAATGAAAAACTTAAACAACTTCTTAATAAAGATGACGAAGGTATGATGCAATGAGGGGTAATAGATTAAGAAACAAGCAACAACTTTCAAGTGGGTTTTATCATGCTCATGACGTTCTTAACTTAAATTTTGATAGAAGTTCTATAAGTCAAGGAGAACAAATAAGAAAAAAATACAATAAAAACTATGCTGATTTAATAAATTTAAATATGCTTGGCAATATGGCGGGTCTGAAACAAACAGGACCCGATTATGTATTTGATGATTCTTTAGAAAAGTTTATTAGCGTTTGTGGAGATGAATATGATAAATGGCTTAAATCAACAAAGTTTTCTTATAATATGACTACTTTGCTGGATGTAATGCCAAACAATACTACAGTCAATAAATTTTTTGAAGACTTAGTAATTAGAGTTCCGTCTGAACAATGTTTGATTATTAAAGAACATCCTTTTTTCACAACTATCTTAGCAATAGAAGAATATTCCAAAGCAGAAAAACATAATTACATAAGAGATACTTTAGTGAAAAAAGCACAGGTTCCTAAAGAAGCTCTCAAGAGTTTTGACCAAATGACAAATTTTGAATTTGATTCTTGGTTAAAATGCACAGTCACTTTTTCTTATTGTTTAGAAGATGAAATTAAAAAAGATATTTTGAATGATAGCCTAGAGGAAGAAGTTAAAAAAGTATTGACAGGAAGGAGGTCTTTTTTTCTTCCCCAAGAATTTTGGGTTCCAATTGGTAATCAAGTCAAAGTTAGTATGCTCGAAACGGGTCTTATTTTTCCTATACCTTTGATTCCTAATGACCCGTTTTGTGCTTGGGAAAAAAACTTACCAAATATAATTACACATTTATATACACCACATAGAGTTACAGAGCATGGACATCAAAGTATTTACAAAGATGAATATGTAGAGGAAGCAAGAAAAGAAAGAAATGAAAGAATCAAAACTTTTACAGATGTTGATTTTGCAATATCAAGAGCTTCACCATTTGTAAGCACATTGGAACATGTTTTAAATACCGTTATTGGTATTGGTATTTTATTTAATCCTGATTTTAAAGATGCTTGTGTAAGTTGCAAAAGACAAGGGTTTGTACAGCCAAGCACTAAAGTTTTTAACAAAAAAAATCCATACAAAAATAGACCATCACAAAAACCAAAATTTGAACATTACATTGTTTCTTTGAATATACCAGACGAAGTTTCAAGCGAATCAAAATTACAAGGACATAAAAAAAGATTACATTTTAGAAGAGGGCATCTTATGAGGTCTACAGGCAAAAATGCTGTTAATGGTTTTGTTTGGAGAAAAGCTTGTTGGGTTGGTAACAAAGAAATAGGTGTAGTAACAAAAGACTATGTTGTAAACATAAATGATGAAGTAGGTGAATTAGAAACAGTATGAAAACTAAAATTAAACATGCAGGAAAATTATCCCAAAAGAGCTTGGATAATATAAGACATCAATTAAAAAAAAGGAGAAAAATAAATGAAGACTTGGAAAGAAGCACTTAAAGAATATTACAGATTTAAAAAGATGGGAAAGAATGATTTTTCATACAGAAAATATTTTGACCCATTGTTAGAAAATAAAGACTTAAATTCTTTGACTAGAGCTGACATTGCTGCCATAAGGTCTGGCATCAAGGGTAAATCAGGTACAGTCAATAGATATTTAAGTTTCTTCAGAGCAATACTTAATTTTGCTTATGAAGAGTTGGGGTGGTTAGATACCAAGCCTTTCGTGAAAAGTGTCGATAATTCTCCCAAAAAGTCACACTACTTTTCGCAAGAGGATATTGAAAAGCTTTATGTTCATCTCCCCGAGCATTTAAAAAAGCCTTTCATTTTCTCCTTATTGACAGGAGTAAGAATGTCTAACTGCCTCAATCTTAGATGGGAACAAATAGTAGAGGACCAAGTAGCTATAGAAGGTACAGAAACAAAAAACGGTAAAGTTTTATGTGTACCTTTAAACAAAAAATGCAAAGAGCTTTTAAGCAGCATTGACAGGAAAGGTCCCTATGTTTTTACCTATGCAGGTAGAAAAATAACCAGAGCATCTAATACAGGCTGGTATAAAGCATTAGATAAAGCTGGTTTGAAAGGTATGCGTTGGCATGATTTAAGGCACACATGGGCTTCACATCATGTACAAAATGGTACACCTTTACATACGTTACAGATTTTAGGAGGTTGGTCAGATTTTAATATCGTGACTAGATACGCACATTTGTCAAAAGATTATCTTAATGATGCTTGTGAGGTATCAAATAGTCTGGTATCTTGATGACTAGACCTTCGGCAGGGCAAGAGATTTTTTCATATTTTTCTCCCCTAAATAGGTTATGTTAATAGCTTGTCCTGCTTTCTAATCTTCTTCATCCTCTTCGGATTTTTTTGTTTTTAATTCTTTTTCCATCATTTTTTTAATTTCATTAAATTCTTGATTAAAATTCTTTTTCTTCACTAAAATATCTAGCTGTATTTGTTTTTTCTCAGCTTCTAATTCCATTTTTTCATCATAATCTTCAGCTGCCTGATAATCTAAATTTAACTGCCTTAATTCTTTATTTTTTTCTTTTATAAATTTAGTTGTTTCATCGTAAATTGAGACATACCCAGACTCTCTCATTTTTTTTCTTTCTTCTTCTGGACCTGTAAGTGTCAAATCTTCTAAACCAGAACCAATTCTTTTTCTAAATTCTTCTTCAGTTTCCGACATTTTTTCTTCATCTATGTCAGTGTCTGCAAATTCTCTCATTGCACCTTGAAATTTTAGTACCTCTTGCACATTTCTTTCATAGATTTCAGAATCTACATAATCTCTGGGTCCAGCCAACACCCTTCTCACTCCAAGAATATCTGTACTTGGCTGTGTAAAATCTGTTGTTAATTGTTTTCCAGCTTCATAAAATCTAAAAGCAGTTCTTCCTGTTCCACCTGTAACTTCTTCAATAAAATATTGTAATGTTCTTGGGTCTATATCAACTGCACCAGAATAAAATTGATTGCCTCCTGTTAAATCATTTATAAAACGAGTCATACCTTTAGTAAATTCAAAAGCTTTTTGTGATTGGTTATAACTCCTTGGCATAGTATCGCCAATCAGTGTTCTTACATCTTCGCTTGTTTTAATAGGGGAACCAAAATGGTCTTTATTTTGCATCCAATTTACTACAGGTTTTGCTACTGAAGGAGTAAAAGTAACTGTTGCAGTTTCCCCAAATGAGTCTCTATCAGAGAAAGTTAAAGGTGCATAATTATGTAGTAAAGACTCGGCTAAGTCTCTTGATGCTTCTTGAAAAGAAACATCATAATTATCTACAACTTTGCCTAAAGCATATTCTGTTGTAATTCTGCCTAAGTCATGGAACAGTGCATAGCCATAAGGCTTTGGAATACCCAAACCTATTGGTAACTTTCTTTCTCCTTTATCAGAAATTAAATAATATTTAGAGCCTGTTCCCCATTTATCAATCTGTACCTTACCCTCAGAAACATCTATATCTGGAAACATAAAAATAAATTTAGTTTGTTTTTCCCAATCAGGTATTTTTTTATACCAATTAACACCATCATCTTCGTCTTCTGCTCCATAAAGAATGTTCCACATAGTAGATAACGAACCTAACAAACCTAAAGCTGCTGTTGCTTTTACTTTTCTTGATGATTTTTCTTTTCCTATTAGACCTCTAAATACATTAACAGAACCCTGTATTGAAGCATTGAAAAACATGTAAAGTGCGTTTGCTGTAGGACCCATAGTTCCCATTCTGTTAAAGTTTATTGTAAGGTTTTTTGCCAAGACAGCTGCTTTTTCAAAATCTTTTGGAGTAGCCACATCAATCCCGCCAATCATTTCTATATATCCCTCAAAAGCAGTAAATCTAGCTGCATTCTCAACACCTGAATTAAATCTTTCTATGATTGCCAAAGAGTCATATAAAACTTTTTTAGGTTTTGCTTTGATTGAGCCAGAGTAAATATCCCTTAGAGTTTCAAATTCCTTTGTCATTTGCTCAACATTTTTTTGGTCAATATATCCTGTCTCTCCACCGTATTTTTTAAACAAAAGCATTTTTGCATTTTTTAAAATTAAATTTTCTGAAAGACCATACTTTTGTCCAAGTTCTTTTATTGTGTCAGTGTTTATTTCTACACCCTCTCTTTGCATTTCAGCCATCTCTTCTCTCATAGATTTATTTGCAAGAGTTTTATTTTTTTCAAATTTAATTAATAGGGCTGAGTTAGTTAAAATATTTTTAGATGTGAAATATTTTTTAGATATATCTAAACCTTTTGCTCTTCCGTTAGTTATTTCTTCTTCTGCTAATAAATTAAAATAAGCAGTTTGCACATCTCTTATGAAGTTATTAATCATAAAGGCTGGGTCTAAAGATGTATTCACCATTGATAAATATCTAGTAGCAAATCTCATTCCCTTCATAAAAGGATTTGTTATTGTGTTATCAAAATCATCAAAGCCTTGTGCTAATCTTTTGTCATAGATTTCTACATATTTTTGTACTCCGTCTTCTTTAAAGCCAACTCTACTTTTGCCTTTGGAGTCATCCCATGAAGCATCAACAGACTCTAACTGACCAGCCTCTTCAACAACAAGCCAAAATTGGTCATTAGGAAAAGCCCTTGATAAATCGGCTAAAGATTTAACTATTACATTCTTTTGGCTTTGCACTAATGCTGAGATAGTGTCTACGACAGATTGTTGTAAAGGTGAGTCAGCTAAAGATTCTCTACCTTTAGCTTTTCTTACCGTTGGACCAGAAACAGTCATTTGGGATTTAATTAAATTATTATTTGTGCTGAGTCTTTTTATTTCTCTTCCCGTTTTCGGGTCTATCAAAGTGTCTTCTGCAAAGCCTTTGAGAGGAACATAATAATTGTACCTTTCATTCCAATCTGAAATTCTTTCTTGTGTAATTAAGCCTGAGTCGTTATAGACTTTACGCATATATTCAATCATTGGTTTATGAAAGTCTTCATAAGCCTGTAAATATTTTTCACCTTTTTTATTTTTTGGTTTTGCAACTCCATTGCTGTATTCGATGCCATAACCTTCTAAGTTTTTAACTGCTTGTTCTGTGGTCATACCAGAACCACTCTCAGCTTTTTTCATTTTATTTTTTAAAGTAGTAAGCTTTCTTTTTATATTTGTTATATCTTGCTTTGCAGCATCAGGGTCAGCTTCTAATCTTTGTAATTCTGCTTCTGTTTCTGCTATATCTTCAGTAAACTTTGTAGGCAAATAAGCGTTTCTTTCTGGAGCATGAAGACTGTAAACAAAGTGATTATACTTAGTCTCATTTATCGCATTCAAAGTTAAAAATTTAAGCATAGGCTCATAAAAAACTTCTTGTAAGTCTCTAAGTAAATCTTTAACTCTACCTTGATAGATGTCTGTCTGTGTCGTGACCCTCCAATCTTTTGCATCAGGGTCTAATCCTAATTGATTTAATCTTTCAACAACACCTGCTTCACCAAACTGCTCAATCATGCTTTCTTCAAGAGTCCATTGTCTGCCAAATCTATTTGCAACTTTAATGTTAATAGCTTCTACAAGGTCTTTATAAAAACCTAGTTGGGGTATCGTGAATTCATCATTAGGGTCTGGTCCTTTTGGCGGAGGAGGAGGTCCTTCTGGGGGTTTCCTAACTTGTCCAGCTTCTATTGCATCGAGCAAAGCATTTTCTTTATTTATTTCATCTTGAGTTTTAGTTGGTTCCTTTGCATCTTTTCTTTTAGAACTAATTAATTTAGCTGGTTTGTCACCTTTTATATCAACTACATTTGAAGGGAAAAAGCCCCATCTTGTAAGTCCGCCATTGCCATCAAATCTTATATCTCCAGCTCTGATTTCATAAGTATGTAATTTAGATGGAGTTACATCTTGAGGTTGGAAAAGGCTATCCATAATATTTCTATTTCTTTCAGCGATTAAATCTACTGCACCTTTTTTTTCTATATCTTCTTCTCTTAATCTTTCTCTGTTTGCTTTATTTATTTGTTCTTGTGTAATTTTTGATTCTTCTACTTCAAACTCTGCATCTTCTTTAGTCAATGTAACCAAATCACCGTATCTTAATTCTGCAGTAGGAGCTGCTCGATAAACGGTCAAAATAGCATCAGGATTACCTTTTATTTCTAACAGCTTGTTTATTAACTGTCTTTCTTCTTGATACCTGCCGTCAAGAAAATATTTTAACTTTTCATAGTTTTCCCCTGCATCAAAAGAATAAACAGAATAGCCTTTTGTAGTAAATTCTTCTGTAGCTTCCTGATTTAAATCGTGTGCTGGGGGTCCGTATTGTGGGGGGACAAAATCTGCGGCATGACCCGAAGATTCATCTCTAGGAGTTAGAGTTTCAGACCCGACAGCTCTTGAACTTTGAGTGCTGCCTTGTTCGCCTGTAGTCGGTCTAAGTCGTTCTTCCTCTCTAGTTGTTGTAACTTGCCCGTCTCTTGTGTCTGTTGCATCTGTTCTATCATCTTCTCCCAATCGTTCACTTTCTTGTTGTTCTCTAAAGCTTCTGTTAGTGTTGAGGAAAGACTTGTTGAGTCTGTAGATTTCAAAATCTGGCTGGGAACTATCGTACCCAAAAGCAGTTCGTAATCCGCTACTAACTTCGTTAAAGGTGTTGAGACTGATTGCATTTTCTATATCTTCTATTAATTTTGTGGTTCTTGGTGCATTTGCCTTAAAGAACTCAGAATTAGTATATTTTAATGCAAATACTTGTGCAAACATTTCTGCAGCCAAAAACTCAGGAAAGTTATTTTGTTCTTCTGTTGTTTTCGGAACTCGCAAAGATGCCAAGCCAAAATTATTGTAGTAGCCTTCTACTTCATTTAGTGCAGTCTCCAATTCAGGTGTCATTGTAATATCACCTTCTTTTATTTGTTTCCTTACTGCAGCCACTCTAAAAGCGTTTTCAGCATGAACAAAAAGGCTGTGCATTGGATAAGATAACAAGCCCCCTGTTTTTTTATTTTTTAAACCAGCTTCAAATCTAGCTTCTCCTTCGGACATACTTCTGCCAAATGCCAAAGTATCTAACTGTATCTGTAAATTTGCGTTTCGATAAATATTATATATTTCGTTAAAAACTTCACCACCCGTTTTAAAAGAAAACTCTTCTAATTTTTGACCACTAGCTGCAAATCTTACGTTTTCTTTTTTAAAGTCAGGAAAAGCAAAAAGTGGGGAGTTAAATGCCAGAGATATTCCAGAGCCATCAGGGCGTTGATTGTAAGAAAAGTCAATGTGATGTGCTAACTCATGCAGCAAAGTACCCGTTGCATTGTAATTTAAAAAATTTTTATTTTGTTCTGTATTAAAATATTCTTCATCAAGTGTAATGTTTGCACTGCTATGGTAATACTCGCCTCTAAGAGACTCATCAATTTTGTTTTTAAGAATTTTTATTCCATTAACACCTGTAAAAGCTTTTTCAGGAACACCAAGAGAGAAAGCTATATTCAAAATTTCTGCCAATCTTAAATCTTCTGCTTCCGTTGGGCTTCTATATCTACCAACAACTTTAAGCTCCTGAAAGGTTAATGAAGGCTGAATATTTTTATCTTTTGCATATTCTGGCTCTGGTAACTCTAAATTGCCTCGAGATATTTCAATAATATTTTTTATGTCCTCTTCAGGTATGTTGTACAAATTTGTTTCTTTTAAATTTTGCATAAACACTTCAAAGCTTAATCCCTCCTCTTGTGTCGTTTCCGTTTCTTGC
>CEPH01039394.1_pt1 | contig 19320 bp, 17 predicted proteins | sample 530571 | NCBI WGS metagenome assembly CEPH01 (sample SAMEA2620413, study PRJEB7988) | marine metagenome | biome: marine biome (ENVO:00000447); feature: surface water layer (ENVO:00002042); material: "saline water (ENVO:00002010), including plankton (ENVO:xxxxxxxx)" | depth 5 m | reverse complement strand
TGCTATTGGGCAAACCCTGACGGTAAATGGTTGGGGTGAATACAAAGTGGGAGGAGTATATGAAGATGCTCCCCTGAACGCTTCCTTAAAATTCGACTTTGTACTGCCTTACGCTCCGTGGGGAGAACGAAATGCCTGGTTGCAAGACTGGGGCAACAATGGCATTCGCGGAGTGGTAAAACTCCAGGCCGGTGTAGATTACCAGGAGTTTAATAAGAAAATAAAAGGCTACGTAAAGGAGAAAAATGAGGGTTCGGTGGTAGACCTTTTTCTTTTTCCTTTCAAAGACATGTACCTGAAAGAAAGCTTTGAAAATGGCAAGGCTTCAGGTGGTCGCATTGTGTATGTAAGGCTGTTTAGTATTGTAGCGGTTTTCATTCTGGTAATTGCATGCATAAACTTTATGAACCTGGCCACCGCCCGTTCTACCAAACGAGCCAAAGAGGTAGGGGTAAAAAAAGTGGTGGGTTCATCGCGCAGACAACTGGTCTTTCAGTTCATTGGCGAGTCGGTGCTCATGTCCATTATTTCGGCAATCCTTTCCGGCCTGCTTGTGGCCCTGCTTGTGCCTTCGCTCAACGAGCTTATTAATGGTCATTTAAGCTTCAATTTTGAGAACATCAACCAATTGGCACTGCTACTGGGTCTTGGTTTGGTAGTGGGCGTACTAGCGGGCAGCTACCCGGCAGTCTTCCTGTCGGGCTTCAAACCCGTTAGTGTGTTAAAAGGAAGTTTCAAAACTTCAGGTTGGTCTAACGGACTGCGCAAAGGGTTAGTCATTGTTCAGTTTGTCATTAGCACCTTTCTAATTATCTCCACACTGGTTATTCATGAGCAAATGGAGTTTGTGAAGAATAAAAACCTGGGCTACAACAAGGAAAACATTGTTTACTTACCAATTGAGGGCGACCTTGCCAGTGAAGAAAGCGCTCGCCTGTTTATGGCACGGGTGCTAGACAACCCTAACTTCAGCAACATTACCGTTTCTAGCAATACGCCCATCAATATTGGCTCTTCTACCTCCGGAGGATATCGATGGGAAGGCAAAACGGAGGAAAACGAAACCTTGTTCAACGTTTTGCAGGTAGGCCATAACTTTATTGAAACCCTGAATATGGAAATTATTGAGGGAAGAAGTTTTGACCCTAACCTGGCTACCGATTCGCTGCACGTAATTATTAATGAGCAGACCGCAAAGGCCATGAATGTAGAAAACCCACTTAATTATCCCATTACTTTCTGGGGCAGAACGGGTAAGGTAATTGGTATTGTAAAGGACTTTCACTTTAGCTCTCTTCACCAAAGCATTGACCCGATAGTTATTTCTCTAAGACCGGAAAATGCCAGCTATTTCATTGCCAAAATGGATGGGGGCAATACTCAGGCAGGAATAGAATACCTGGAAAACCTGGCCAAAGAGATGAACCCCAACTATCCGTTTACTTATAATTTTCTGGATGAGAGCTATGAGAATTTATACCGTGGAGAAACAACCATTGGGTTGTTGGCCAACTATTTCTCAGGCATAGCTATTTTTATTTCTTTATTGGGTCTTTTTGGGCTTGCCAGCTTTGCAGCCGAGCAGCGCATAAAAGAGATAGGCATACGTAAAGTACTTGGAGCCAGCCTTGGCAGCCTGATGCTTATTATGTCTAAGAGTTTTTTGGTGCTGGTAGGCATTGGTTTTGTCATTGCAGCGCCTTTATCCAATTGGTTCATGAACGACTGGCTTAATGGCTTTGAATACAGAATTGCTATTGGAACCGTGGTTTTTGTGTTGGCAGGAGCAGCCGCACTTTTCATTACTGTGCTCACGGTGAGTTACCATGCACTAAAAGCCGCAAGCACCAACCCGGTTAAGAGCTTACGCTACGAATAGCCACGCATGCAAAGATTCGGTACTTAGGCAGAGACCGAATCTTTGCTTACCATATGCGCTAAGATTATTTGAGCATGAACTCGTGTGTTTTCAATAAACAATTTGCTGGTTTGTAAGCCGGCATTAATAACTCCCGCCACATATACTCCCGGTAATGGGGTCTCATGCGTTTCAGGGTTGTGCAAAGGCGTTTTGTCCTCATCATCAGATATGGGTAGCCCAAGTTGCTCAAACAGCTTATAATTAGGCATGTAGCCTGTCATAGCCAGCACAAAGTCATTGGCTATAATACGCTCTCCTTCAGGAGTGTCCAGTACTACCTCCGAAGGCCGTATCTCCACAATTCTCGAATTGAAATACGCCTTTATACTACCTTCCTTAATTCGGTTCTCTATGTTGGGTCTGATCCAATATTTTACTTTAGGATATATTTCCTGCTCTCGAATCACCATTGTTACCTCTGCACCTTTGTAGTAGGTTTCTAAGGCTACATCGCAAGCCGAATTGGCGGCTCCTACAACCACAACTTTCTGATCTACATAGGGGTGTGGATCATCATAGAAGTGTTTTACTTTTTTAAGTTCTTCTCCTGGCACATTGAGCAGGCGTGGGGTATCATAAAAACCGGTGGCCACCACCACATGGCGGCCCTCGTAATCTCCTTTAGATGTATGCAAAAGATAGTTTGCTCCATTGCGCTTCATGCTCAGCACCTCCGTATACAATTGTATTCGGAGCCCCCAACTTTCCTGTACTCTTCTAAAATATTCCAGAGCCTCTCTGCGGGTGGGTTTATCGTTGTGAGCAATAAAAGGAACTCCACCTATCTCCAATAAATTAGAGGTAGAAAAGAAGGTCATGTTGGTAGGAAAATTATAAATGGAATTGACCAGTACACCCTTTTCTAACACAATGTATGAGAGCCCGGCCTTTTTTGCCTCTATAGCACACGCCATTCCTATTGGCCCTCCTCCTATAATAATCAGATCGTATGTCAACCTACTGTACTTTTTTGATACACTAACTTAAATGGATTTACTCAGAAGTGCCGCTGGTGCTTGTGATTTTGAGCATAGCAACCACCGACCGAAAGGAGGCTTCCCAGCTCCTTCCATTCATCTTAACTTAAATGAAATAGTGTATGAAAAGTTCTCCTCCCCGCAATTAATTGTGAATTCGATTGCTTTTATGATGAAAGAGCAAGACAAAGGCAGCACTAATAATGACAATATTTTTTACAATGTACTGTCCTTCTATGGTCAATTGAAACGGAAAGGAACGAAAGGTAACTTCGGGCAATACGGCCATTGGCATAATGGTACAAAGCATGTGAAAGAGCAATAACCAAAAAGTAAACCTGAATTCGCGCGTAAACACCAGCATAACGCCTAAAGCTACCTCTAAGAGTGCCAGGCTGGGAAGTATCATGGCGTCAGGCAGTAGTCTCAAGGTTAAAATGTCTACCGTTTCAGAAGCCAGACTTTCAGCAGGGCTTAGGCCGGGAAAGAACTTCAGGCCTCCAAACCACAAAAAAAGCACCCCAATGCAAATTCTGAGAATCTTAAACTGATTGCGCTCTAAAAAAACCGATACTACACGTGCCATATTCCAAAAATTGGCTTCTAATATAGATAAAATGACTAATCAGAAAAGTGATTCTGATCAATCTAATGCCGAAAGTGTGATATCGATGACCTCCTGAAGTTCTCTATTGGAGATTTGCGTTTTACAAACCACTCGAATACCGCTAATTACACTAAAAATAAACCGCGCCAATGACTCGGGAGAGTGGGCCGAAGAGAATTGGCCACTGGCCTGACCTTCTTTAATGAGTTCGGCAAGAACCTGCTCTACCGTCCGTCTGTTTTCTTCCACCATGGCCTGCACTTCTTTATCCATAGTCGCCAGTTCGGTGGTTGAATTCACCACAAAACAGCCCTTTCTGTCTGCATCGGCAATCATGTCGTTGACCAAGTGCTTAAGAAAGTTTTCTATGATTTGCCGGGCGGGCTTTTCAGATCTGATTTCTTCTAAAAACCAGGAAGAAGCATATTGGCGGTAGCGTTTCAGTGCCGCAAGGTACAGACGATGTTTATCGCCCCAGGTATCGTACATACTGGCTCTGTTAATGCCGAGCTCGTCTACCAAATCCTGAATGGAGGTGGCATGATATCCTTTGCGCCAAAAGAGTTGTAGTGCCTTATCCAACACCTCCTGCTCATCAAAATTCTTCTTCCTGGCCATAACGATCTCATTTTCAAATCGATCGTTCCAAAAATAACTAAAATTATCAGATGGTAGCTATCCCGCCATCCACCAAAATCTCTTCTCCGGCTATAAAGGAGGAGTCTGAAGAGGCCAGAAACAATACAGTATTAGCCACCTCATCGGCATTTCCAAATCGCTTCAGCGGTACACGGTTGGCAAAATCTTCTGCCATTAACCTAAGCTGTTCTTCAGTCATTCCCATTTTGTTATAAATGGGTGTTTCCACCGGACCGGGGCTCACTGTGTTCACCCGGATATGGCGTGGAGCCAACTCAGCCGACAAGGTACGGGCAAAACTTCTAACAGCCCCTTTGGTGGCCGAGTATACCGAGCTATTTTCGAAACCTTTGTGAATAACCGCTGAGGCATTAAGCACGATGGTTCCTCCATTGTTCATTAGAGGCAATAGCTTTTTAATGGTGAAGAAAAGGCCTTTTACATTGGTGTTGAAGTGAGCATCGAAAAAGGCCTCATCTACTTGCTCTATCGGTGCAAACCAAGCTATACCTGCATTGGCAAAAAGAATGTCTATTTGGCCATAGCTTGCCTTTAACTTACCCGCAAGTGTATCGATGGCCGCAAGGTCTGAAGTATCGGACTGCACAATTTGAAGGTTGTCATCATCAATCTCTCTTTGTGCTTTTTCCAGTGTTTCCAATGTTCGGCCGGTAATGACAACGCGGGCTCCCTCTCTTAAAAATAGTTTGGCTGTTGCCAGCCCAATCCCTGTACTGCCACCTGTAATGACGGCCACTTTATTTTTTAATTTGCTCATGTTGGTTAATTAGAATGAATGTTCCAAAATTTTAATTACTAATTCAGAACAATCGTTCCAATAAAGAGTTCCAAACGAAGCCGTCTAATGAAACATTTTCAAAAATTCTGCTTTAGGCAGACGCCCAATGGGGAGAATCGAAGTTAGAACTTAACTTTTACTGTACTAATCTGGTCTCCGCGTTTATAATGAACGGTGGTCTCATCACCCGGAGTAAAGGCGCTGAGCGCGCGCATGTAGCTCATCATATCCACTATGGTAGAATCGCCCATTTTTATTACCACATCACCCTTTTGCATGCCAGCCATGGCGGCAGGCTTTCCATCGGTAACACCATCTAACCTCATGCCCTCTCCATCATACAGGTAGTCCGGGACTACACCAAGGGTTACGGTAAAACGTGGTGAGTCTCCACTATTGTCCTGGGTTTTAGTAAACTCAAGCTTCTCTTTGGAATCTAACTCACCCATAAGCCGCTCTATGAAACGAATCACCTTTACCATACCTTCATAATTTATTTTATCGGCATCGTCCGAAGGCTTGTGGTAGTCTTCATGCTGACCGGTGAAGAAGTGCAATACGGGAATATCTTGCAGGTAAAAAGAGGTATGGTCTGATGGCCCAACCCCTGACTCTGAGGTAACCAGCTTCAGCGAGTCATAATTAATTTCATTGAGTACATCTTTCCATACCGGGCTGGTGCCAACACCATTAATGGCCAGGCTTTTTTCTTTATTCAAGCGCCCAACCATATCCATGTTAATCATAAAATTGAGGCTGTCCACAGCCACCGTGGCATTTTTAGAGAAGTAATTGGAACCCCAAAGCCCATTTTCCTCTCCGGAGAAGGCAATGAACAAATAGTTATAGTCTGACTTCTTCTCTTTCAGAATTCTTGCCAATTGAATGAGTGCCGCTGTTCCGCTGGCGTTATCATCGGCTCCATTATGAATGGCCGGTTCTCCCCTATACAAGGAACCCTCACTGCCATAGCCAAGGTGATCGTAATGTGCTCCCAGCACAATAGTAAATGGTTTTCCGTTGTCAATGAAACCTACTACATTTCTACCTGCAATGCCTTCACCGTTGGTTCCAATTACGGCCTGTTCATGTGGATTTGTAGGCTTGTTTACCCGAAAAACCTGAAAGTACTTATCGGTGCCCTTTGGCTTAAGCCCTATTTCTTTGAACTTATCAGCAATGTATCGGGCGGCTAACACCTCACCATCTGTGCCAATAGCACGCCCTTCCAGGTCATCGCTGGCCAAATACTCCACATCCTGTTTGAGTCCGGTTAAAAGTTCTTTATCAGTGGTAAAATCGGTGCAGGCTACAGCGATCAGGGCTATCACCAACACGAACAGTGGCATCTTCATGGCATCGGTTTTAAGGCCAAAGATAATAATGATTATCTTCGCGGCATTATCGAAAATTTCAATTTAATGAAACGTTTCTCCTTCCTGATAGTCGCCTTGGCTATTCTCTCTTGTGGCGGTAAAGAATCTAACCAGTCTTCTACTAGCGAGGCCCGATCGGCCACCGACTCTCTTCTTCTTCACCCCGAAGAGATGAAATACCTTAAGAACATAAGGCAGATTACTTTTGGTGGCAACAATGCCGAGGCTTATTGGAGTTTTGATGACAGGTTCCTGGTTTTCCAAAGTGACTATAAAGAATGGGGAGTGAACTGCGACCAGATTTTTGTGACCGACTGGCGCAACGATGATCTAAAAAACAATAAACCGACAATGGTAAGTACGGGACTCGGCAGAACTACCTGCTCCTACTTTCTACCGGGCAATGAAACCATTGTCTATGGCTCAACTCACTTAGGTGATGAAGCTTGTCCTCCTACACCTGAGCGCAGAGCCGATGGTAAATATGTTTGGCCTATTTATCCGAGCTTTGACATTTTCACTGCTGACCTTGATGGCAATATTATTAGTCAGTTGACCAACGAGCCGGGTTATGATGCTGAAGCAACTGTTTCTCCTAAGGGGGATAAGATTGTCTTTACCTCAATGCGAACAGGCGATCTGGAGCTTTTTACTATGAATATAGATGGTTCGGATGTAAAGCAAATTACCAACGAGTTGGGCTATGACGGTGGTGCATTTTTCTCTCCTGATGGCTCGAAGCTGATTTTTCGCTCTTCCAGGCCAAAAACTGAAGAAGAAATAAAGGAATATAAAGACCTGTTAGCACAAGGGCTTGTAATGCCAACGGATATGGAGCTTTACATTTGCAATGCGGATGGAAGCGACCTAAGGAAACTCACAGATCTTGGCCAGGCCAATTGGGCACCGTTTTTTCATCCTTCAGGGGAGAAAATCATCTTCGCCAGTAATCATACTGCAACGAGAGGATTTCCTTTCAATCTTTATATGATCAACATTGATGGAACCGGATTGACGAGAATCACTCATGACGAGACTTTCGATGCTTTCCCAGTCTTCTCCAATGATGGCAAATACATTGTGTTCTCATCTAACAGAAACAATGGTGGCACAAGAGATACCAACCTGTTTGTAGCTGAGTGGATTGGGGGGTGATCCTAGTTCAGTGTTCAATGTTTCAAGTTCAAAGTGACTTCAAACATAAAACTACTTCTCAACCACCATCATAACCAATCTGAAACCAGTATAAGCAGTTGGCTTGGAGAACTCCTGTCTTGAACTTATCATAGCCCAATAGGGTGTTTGAAGGTAGCTTCCTCCTTTAGCCACTGTTGAATTTTTTCCTTCACTATAAGGTGAGGTTGTCATTTCACTCACATTGCCGCTCATGTTGTACAAGCCATAGCGATTTGGCATAAATTGATTTACCGGGTTCGTGTAGCTGGTGGGGTTCACTTTGTCAATCTGTTCCTGAGTAAGGCTAAATTCAATTGAACCATCTTCTTGAACTTGGCTGATTATGTTGGTGTCGCTTACTCTTAAAATATTGGCGAGAATATCTCCCTTAGAGTTTCTAATGTAAGGTCCACCCCAGGGAAAAGGAGCAACATCATTACCTCCTCGAGCTGCCCATTCCCATTCTTGTTCAGTTGCCAAGCGGAAAAGGACTTTCTTGAACTCACGTTTCGGTTGGTTGTTATATGCTACAGTAAGCCATTCAGCATAGGCTTTGGCATCACTTAAGTCTACACCAACAATTGGATAATTGTCAAAAGCTGTATGCTCATAGTAGTACATGAGCTTGGATTCATCGAGGTTTTTCCGAAAGTTCCAGACACTTACTTCTGGTTCATGTTTAGTGTTCTTTTCTCCACCATCTCCATAAAACCTCCTGTAGTCTACTACTCTTGTCTCAAACTTTGCCATATAAAACCCAGCCTCACCTGCATGTCCAGGAATGTACGCCCAGTGTTTCTCGGAAAGTATATCAGGAATTTCAGGAGCTTTATTTTGAGCGAATGATGGTGTTGAGAATAGCAGTATTGCCAGCAAAAGTGTGTTAGCTTTGTTCATTGTTTTTAAGTTGAAGTTTAAGATGAACAATAAACGAATCAAATACTTCTTTCTTGCCTCAGTGCTCATTCAGATGTTTGTGATAACCTCACTGGCCACAGGATCGCCCCTATTGACCATGCCGGTAGTGGAAGGAGGTAGTTTGCCTTGGGGCAACTTAATGACTGCGGTTATGTTCGTGCTATTTCCTCTCAACTTTCTCATCATTAGAAGTACCAGGAAAGTTCATCCTATTCCACTAAAAGTATTTCGAATCTGTGTTCTAGCAAGCTTAGTTCTAGGAGTTCTTTGGATTCCCGTAACCTATCTGCTTTCAGGCAACTGGTCGGCCAGCTTCCGCAGACAGGATAATGCCTCTGAAATTTGGTGGGCATATACTTATGCCACACCCATTCTGCCATTTGCAGGATACTTTTTGATGAGAATCCTAACTATGTTTTTTAAGCCAAAGTGATTTAGTTCACTTTGGTTTTTAGAATTTCTACATCTTGCTTCAAGCTCAATAACAATTCTTTTAGGTCTTGATTCTCCTTTTTTAAGGCTTCGTTTTCTTTATTCTCATCAATGAGATACAAAGTTAACTCCTCAATCTTTTTCAAGAGAACTGTCTGAATATCACCCAAGTCTTGGCCGTTAGCCTCTATTTCCTGAGCAGATGGTACTTCTGGCAGGTGCTGGTTTTGCTGGATAAAATCCTCCAGCTCGTTTAAGGGTCTGAGGTTGTAATCTGAAGAGAACACGTAGTCAGGCCAAGGCGATGCCTCAACTTTAACCTTTTTGGAGCGGATGGTGCCGTTGACTTCGAGTTTTTCTGAGGGTGATGTCGTGCCGATGCCAACATTATGATCAACAATGAGATCACCATTTGATTTAACACCCCATAAAAAAGATGAATTGGAGGATGTCGCTTTGATTGGAGTACTTAAACCACTCCCCGAAGGCCCTTTAATCTGCTGATAGATATAGCCATTTCTTACTGGGGAGTCACTTGGCAAGTAACCATACGCCCCATGGTTTCCCGAAATGACTTCCATGAACATCCGAGGATAAGCACCCTGACTGTAGAATCCATAACCCTGAGAATTATAATCTACATATCCTCCATGTACTGACCGATAATTAAAATATCTACTGATGGAAACTCCACTCCCATCTGTAAGAGCAGAGGCAGTAAAACTTCGATAAGTATTACTTGTAATGAAATCACTGGGACTTAGATTACTAAATTTTGATATTAGAGCCCCATGCGATTCAACAGAACCTGATATTTGGAGTTTAACTCGAGGGTCGTCTAAACCAATCCCAACATTACCAGAATTATAATATATATCCGATCCACTGGTTGTCCATTGAGCAAATAAGGAAGTTGTAGCAAGAAGAATTAGTAGGGAATAAAGAGCCTTTTTCATAATGTTTATTGTTTTTGGTTTTTAATAGTTTCAATCTCTTTCTTCATTTCGAGAAGCAGACTTTTTAACCCATTATTTTCGCTCTCCAATTTCTGATATTTGGAATCTAAAGCCTGAAATCTGTCATCTGAAGCCTGAAGTCTTTTCTCTTGCTCAATGGTATAAAGCGTCAACTCCTCAATTTTCTTTAAAAGCACTGCCTGAATATCCCCCAAGTCTTGGCCGTTAGCTTCTATCTCTTTAGCCGAAGGTACCTCTGGCAGATGTTGGTTCTGTTCAATGAATTGCTCAACCTCATCTAAGGTTCTGAGTTTGAAATTGGGAGAGAAGACATAGTCCGGCCAGGGTGATGCTTCCACTTTAACCTTCTTGGAGCGGATGGTGCCGTTGACTTCTAGTTTTTCGTTGGGTGAGGTGGTGCCAATGCCTACGTTTCCGTTTTGAGCAACTCTCATTCGTTCATTTCTAGTGTCAGAACCTGTGCTAAATGAAACGCCATCAAACCCGTTGATTGATAATCCATCGGGGGATACACCTCCATTATTATGATCATACGCTAGAATTGAAACATTATACTTGTTGACGTTGCTAAAACCTTCTCTAAAAAAGATACCTCTTTCATGCCCACTGTTACCAAAAACATCCAGAAGCAAATCGCCTTCTATATGCAATGTATTAGTGGGGCTCTGCGTACCAATACCTACTTTGCCATCTCCTTTAACATTCAGCACCCCATTGGTTGAATTGCCATTCGGTGAAATTGAAACCCAGTCAGGTGAACCTTCAGTATAGAAAATGCCGTAATGTGGAAAATTGGAATCATAGGCCATTCCAAAAGTACTTCCACCTTGCCCCCCTAAATAGATTCTACGATTCATGCCAGTAGCGTTAATGTTGCCATTTACATGTAATTTCTCGCTTGGGGTGTTTATATCTATTCCAACTTTCCCATCACCTAATATGGTCAGACCACTTGACAAAGAATGTTGTCCTCCGATGTTGAGCGTATGAAATGTATTGGCCACGTCATCATAGTTGTACAAAAAGATATTATCTCCGTCATTGGTGTTCAAGGTGAGCCGCTTATTTTGGTTTCCAGACTGGGTTGAATAAAAAGCAACTGTCCCCCAAGAAGTAAGCCCATTAGAGAGAATGGCCCCATTAACATGCAGTTTTGCTACTGGCGATGCCGTCCCAATTCCAACATTCCCGGAATTGTAGTAAATGTTGGAGCCACTGGTTGTCCACTGAGCGAATGTTAAAGTAGACGACAAAAGAATAAGCAGGGTATAAATAGTCTTTTTCATGGTTTATTGTTTTTGGTTCTTAATGGTTTCGATTTCCTTTTTGAGTTCAAGGAACATTTCTTTTAGCATTAGATTTTCATCTTCCACTTTTGTGATTTGTCCTTTGAGATTTGAGTTTTCCTTATTTTCCTGAATAAGGTAGAGCGTCAACTCCTCAATCTTCTTCAAGAGTACGGCCTGAATATCCCCCAAATCCTGCCCATTGGTTTCTACTTCCTTGGCAGAAGGCACTTCGGGTAGGTGTTGATTTTGCTGGATAAAATGCTCTAGCTCGATTAATGGCCTGAGGTTGTATGCAGAGGAAAAGACATAGTCTGGCCAGTTACCTGGAGTTTGGGTTACTTTGACTTTCTTGGTCTCAATATCGCTTTCAAAAAGTACTTTGTCTCCAGTGGGAATGATGGATAGATTGCCACTTGAGTTAACCTTTAATTGAGCATGATTGCTAATACCCCCATCGTAGATACGGATTCCACCACTACCTCCCCCATAATTATAATTGAACCTTACATCTGTTCCCGTACCACCAGAACTGATCATGAGGTTGCCAGAATTACCTCTTTTAATAACTGCATCACCGCTTACCGGAGATAGAATTAGTCCATAGTTGGTATTTGAGTAAATCGTTCCACTCACATATAAATTAGAATTCGTTCCACCGTACCCAACATAGATTGCTTTTCCATTGGCATAATTTAGATACAGGTCATCTTGATTTATTGTATTAGGCTCTTTTCCATAAAGATGTCTAACAATCAGGCCTTGATTACTGAATCCACCTACGTTGACACTGCCCGAATTATAGTACAGGGGACTTAAGTCGATTCTTGTGCCTTGAGCAAACATCCAAGTAGAAGATAAAAGAATAAGAACAGAGTAAATGAGCTTTTTCATAATGTTTATTGTTTTTGGTTTTTAATGATTTCAATTTCTTTTTTAAGAGAGGTGTTCTCAGATAGCAGCCTTTCAATAAGAATTTGCTGCTCTTTATCTCTCTTGTCTTGATCAATCACATACAACGTCAACTCCTCAATCTTTTTTAAAAGCACCACTTGAATATCTCCCAAGTCTTGACCATTGGCTTCTATTTCTTTGGCAGAGGGCACTTCCGGTAGGTGCTGGTTTTGCTGGACAAATTGTTCCAGCTCGTTTAAGGGTCTGAGTTTGTAATCTGAGGAGAAAACGTAGTCAGGCCAAGGCGATGCCTCAACTTTAACCTTTTTGGAGCGGATGGTACCGTTGACTTCGAGTTTTTCGGACGGGGAGGAGGTGCCGATTCCAATGTTGCCGTCACCTCTCATAAATAGTAGATCGTCTTGCCAAGCTGATTTAACCCTTATGGAGTTGCCTGTTGAGCCTATTCCGGCAAACATTCCCTGTAAGAAGAATTGATCGCTTGTCCCTTCTGAAATTTTGATAATGTTGGAGTTGTCTTGGTCTCGCCCCAGGTTGTGTAAAATTATACCGCCACCTGATACATGTAGTTTATCTGAAGGAGTAGTGGTACCAATACCTAGATGACCATTCTCCGTCAGTCGCATCAATTCGGTATTCTCCTTATAAAAAGCGTGGATGGATTTTGCTCTATAATAGTTACCGGAGTTATAAATAAAGCGATCATAGACGCCATCATTGATGGCGAAGTTGTCATTTGAAATGATATCAAATCCATTCTCAAGCCTTATGCTCCCTACTATATGAAGTTTTTCGGAAGGAGAGCTTGTACCAACCCCAACATTACCAGAACTATAATATATATCCGATCCACTGGTTGTCCATTGAGCAAACAAGGAAGTTGTAGCAAGAAGAATTAGAATGGAATAAAGAGTTTTTTTCATAATGTTTATTGTTTGTAATGAATGTAGCTAAAGAAACAGATAAATCAGAAATAAAATATTGATTGTAAGCAACGATCATTACCCCTTATGAAAAATTCTTATTTGTGCATTTCAAACTTTTTATTTCCTTTGTCCCCTCAATGCAAAACGCAGCTAACATAGTAACCCCACCCGGTGTGTCTCCTGTTTCAAGAGGAGAGAGGGCTGTTTGCACTATCAGGCAAGATAGGCGCTAGTCGCCACTGCTTCCTTTTGTCGCCTACGTGGTGACTCTTTAACCTATATTTCTTAGTTTAATCATTTTGAATTTCAACCCAAGTCTGTTTACAGGCTTAGTTTTGATACCCAACCCGCAAATGGAATTAAAATTTACCGTAAGACCGGCCACCTCCAACGATGTGCACTATGCACAAACTATAGTCGATGAAATTGCTTCATCGGCTGCCAAAAGAGGCACGGGAATAGCCAGGCGCACTCCGGAATATGTCTCCAAAAAAATGGATGAAGGCAAAGCCGTCATTGCCTATGCCCAAGATGGTACATGGGCAGGTTTCTGCTACATAGAGGTGTGGAGCCATGGCCAGTTTGTGGCCAACTCGGGCCTAATTGTCAATCCTGAGTTTCGTGGCCATGGGCTCGCAAAGCGGATCAAGCAGGAGGTATTTAAGCTCTCCCGCAAAAAATACCCGGAAGCAAAGATATTTGGTCTAACTACTGGAGCAGCCGTGCTTAAAATCAACTCCGAATTAGGATATAAGCCCGTGATCTACGAAGAGCTTACACAAGATGAAGACTTCTGGGCAGGCTGTAAGACCTGTGTGAACTTTGACATTCTCACCGCAAAAAACAGAAAGAACTGCATTTGTACAGCCATGCTTTATAATCCGGCCTGGGAGAAAAATATTAAACCCAAAAGGACCGTCTGGACCGAGAGAGAGCTAGACAAAGACCTTAAGCTCTTTGAGCGCTGGATTAAATTTAAAAAGAGTGTATTGCTGAAGATAGACGAACGGAAAAAGAAAAAAGAAAATGGAAAATAACAAAGTGGTACTGGCATTCAGTGGTGGTTTAGACACATCATTTTGTGTAAAATACCTGGCCGAAGATAGAGGGATGGAAGTGCACTCTGTGGTAGTAAACACCGGTGGATTCGATGAGGCTGAAATCAAAAGAATTGAAGATAGAGCGAAAAGCTTAGGCGTAAAATCGCACAAAACCATAGATGAGACAGACAACTACTATCAGAAAGTAGTACGCTTTCTCATCTTCGGCAATATTCTAAAAAATGGTTCTTATCCGCTTTCGGTAAGTGCTGAGCGCGTTTCACAGGCAGTAGCCATTGCCCAGTATGCCAAGGAAGTTGGTGCCAAGGCCATTGCTCATGGTAGCACAGGTGCCGGAAACGATCAAGTTCGTTTCGATATGATCTTCCAAACCTTTATGCCTGAAGCGGAGATCATCACACCTATTCGTGACCTTCGTCTTTCAAGAGAAGCCGAGATTGAATACCTACAGTCCAAAGGAGTAGACTTCGACTTTACCAAGTCTGTTTATTCCATCAATAAAGGCCTTTGGGGTACGTCTGTTGGAGGAAAAGAAACGCTGAAATCCAATGGCAACCTGCCGGAATCTGCTTTCCCTACTCAAGTAACAAAGACAGCGGCAGAGGAATTAAAACTGACTTTCGAAAAGGGTGAAATCAAAGCCATTAACGACAAAGTCTATGACAAGCCTGCCCAGGCCATTTTAGCCCTGGAGAGAATTGCCGGTCCTTTCGGAATAGGAAGAGACATTCACGTGGGAGATACTATCATCGGTATCAAAGGCCGCGTTGGTTTTGAGGCAGCAGCCAGTGTGTTGCTCATCAAGTCTCACCAAGCATTGGAGAAACACGTGCTCAGCAAGTGGCAGATTTACTGGAAAGATCAGGTTTCTGCATTCTATGGCAACTGGCTGCACGAAGGCCAGTTCCTTGACCCAGTGATGCGCGATCTTGAGGCGATGCTGAAAAGCACGCAGCGCAATGTTACAGGCGATGTATTCCTGACATTATTCCCTTACAGATATCAGATCAATGGTATTGAATCAGTTCACGACCTAATGTCTGCCAAATTCGGCCACTATGGAGAAATGAACAAATCATGGACAGGTGACGATGTAAGAGGCTTTGCCAAGATATTCGGTAATCAAAATGCCATTTACCATCAGGTGAACGAAGAAGAGATATGATTAAGGTAGGAATTATAGGAGGTGCTGGATACACTGGCGGAGAATTGATCCGTCTTCTACTCAACCACCCGGAAGCTGAAATCAGCTTTGTTCAAAGCCGAAGTCAGGCAGGTAAAAAGCTTTATTCTTCACACAGCGATCTGTTGGGCGAAACCGAACTGGAGTTCGTACCAGAATGGCACAGCGAAGTAGACGTTTTGTTCCTCTGCATGGGCCATGGCGACTCTAAGAAGTTCATGGAGGCGAATCATGTGGACGATTCTGTGAAGATCATTGACCTCGCTCATGACTACAGATTGGATGACAGCAAAGTTTATGGTTTACCAGAGCTCAATAGAGAGGCCACCAAATCGGCTAATTTTGTAGCCAACCCAGGTTGTTTTGCCACAGCCATTGAATTGGCTTTGCTTCCACTGGCTCATAATGGCATGTTGAAGGAAGTGCACGTTTCAGGAACCACCGGCTCTACCGGTGCGGGAGTGATGCCATCTGATTCGACTCACTTCAGCTGGAGAAACAACAACATTTCTACCTATAAGGAATTTCAGCATCAGCATTTGGCAGAAATCAGAAAGTCATTGATGCAATATCAGCCTTGGTTTGAGAACAACATCAACTTTGTTCCTTATCGTGGGAATTTCACCCGAGGTATTCTGATCTCAGCTTATCAGTACTGTGAGTGGCCTTTGGAAGAAGCCATTAGAGTGTATAAAGAATATTATGAGGGGCACCCTTTTACTTGGGTGACCGATAGTCCTTTAGATGTAAAGCAAGTGGTCAATACCAACAAATGCTTTATCCATTTACAGATGCACAATGGCTATCTGATGGTTCAATCAGCCATTGACAACCTGCTAAAAGGAGCTTCCGGCCAGGCCGTACAAAACATGAATCTGATGTTCGGGTTAGAAGAAACCACTGGGCTGAAATTGAAGGCGAGTGCTTTTTAGAGCCCCGGCCTTCACAACAACAACTATAACACGTCATTCCCCTTTTCAGGGGAATCCCTATCGGGCTTAGGCTACATAAATAGGAGATTCCCGCCTGCGCGGGAATGACAGCAAAGAGATAGAAAATGAAATTATTCGATGTATATCCCCTCTACGATATTGAGCCCGTAAAAGCGCTGGGGTCAAAACTTTGGGATAAAGAAGGAACTGAATACCTGGACCTTTATGGAGGTCATGCGGTGATTTCAATTGGCCATACACACCCACATTATGTGAAGAGACTGACCGATCAGTTGAACGCTCTTGGCTTCTACTCCAATGCTGTTCAGAATTCTATTCAAGAGGAGCTGGCTGCGAAACTGGGTGAAATTTCAGGCTGCGAAGACTATCAATTATTCCTTTGTAGCACGGGTGCCGAAGCCAATGAAAATGCTCTGAAACTGGCTTCCTTTCACACTGGCAGAAAGAAAGTAATCGCCATGAAGCAAGCCTTTCATGGCCGAACTTCAGGTGCGGTTGCTGCTACTGACAACCCGAAAATCGTGGCTCCATTCAATGCTGATCATCAGGTGGTTTTTGTACCGATGAATGACATTGAGGCACTTAAAGCTGAGCTTGATGATCAGACAGCTGCTGTCATTATCGAAGGAATGCAAGGAGTTGCGGGTATCTATGTGCCAAGCAATGATTATCTGCAGCAGGTTTCAGCGCTTTGTAAGGAAGCTGGCGCCTTGTTGATCATGGATGAGGTGCAATCCGGAGCAGGTCGTTCTGGAAAGTTCTTCGCTTATCAACACAGTGGTATTCAACCTGATGTAATCTCTCTGGCTAAAGGTATTGGTAATGGATTTCCAGTGGCTATGATTTTGATTGCTCCTCACATTCAGCCTTGGCATGGAATGTTGGGTACCACTTTCGGAGGAAATCATTTAGCCTGTGCCGCTTCATTAGCCGTGTTGGAGGTAATAGAACAGGAAAACCTAATGGCTAATGCAGCCGAATTGGGAGACTTGTTGATAGCCGAACTCAAGTCTATTCCACAAATTAAAGAAGTGCGTGGAATGGGGCTTATGCTTGGTCTGGGCTTCGATTTCTCGGTGGCTGAGCTAAGAAAGAATCTGCTTTTCAGCCATAAAATATTTACCGGCTCGGCTGGCGATAAAAATACAATGAGATTATTGCCGTCACTGGCCGTTACCAAGGAAGAGTTAAACCAATTCCTTGAAGCATTAAAAATTGAGTTGAATAAATAAAACAACCACTTCGCCAAATGGGCAGAGGCTGTCTCAAAAGTTCTTGCTTTGTCATTCCCAGCTTGACTGGGAATCTCAATCGACCTTCGAGTCAACATGAGGAGATTCCCTCCCGATGTGTCGGGACGTTGTCGGGAATGACAGAAGTTTTTGAGACTGGCTGTCCGAAGGACTGAGGGGTAGCATAAAAATGAAAAACTTCACTTCTGTCAAAGATGTCAAAGACCCAAGCGGTCTGGTAAAAAAGGCCCTGGAAATCAAGGCCAACCCTTTCACTCCTGATTTTGCCAGGGGAAAAAGGGCTGGACTGATATTTCTCAATCCAAGTTTGAGAACACGCCTGAGCTCACAGGTAGCTGTTCAGAACCTTGGTGCCGAAGCCATTGTGCTAGACATTGGAAAGGATGGCTGGGCACTCGAATTTGAAGATGGAGTGAAGATGAACGGTAACAAAGCTGAGCACATTAAAGAAGCGGCAGGAGTATTGGGCCAGTATTTCGATGTGTTGGGGGTTCGAACCTTCCCTGAGCTAAAAGACAGAAATACCGATTATTCAGAGCAGCTGTTGAATGCTTTCATCAAGTATTCCGGCCTTCCTGTAGTGAGCCTTGAAAGCGCTACCAGACACCCACTGCAAAGTCTGGCAGATTGGATGACCATAGAAGAACACTGGAAAAAGTCCGAAAGACCTAAGGTGGTAATCACCTGGGCTCCGCATGTAAAAGCATTGCCTCAGGCGGTTCCAAACTCATTTGTGGAATGGATGCGAGAGGCACCTGTAGACCTGACCATCACTCACCCCGAAGGATATGAGCTGGCAGAGGAGTTTGCCGGAGGAGTACCTGTAGAATATAACCAGATGAAAGCCCTTGAAGGTGCTGACTTTGTATACGTGAAGAACTGGTCTTCTTACCAGCAATATGGTCAGATTTTAAGTCAGGATGAAAGCTGGAGTTTTGGCAATGAACAATTGGCCGTAACGAACAATGCCAAAGTGATGCACTGTTTGCCGGTTAGAAGAGGATTAGTGATTAAGGATGAAATATTGGATGGCCCGAATGCCATTCACCTGCAGCAAGCAAAGAACAGAGTGTATAGCGCTCAGGCGGTTTTTGCGGAGTTGCTTAAATAAAAAAATAGGGTTACTTACTTAAGTCGCAAGAATTATAATTCTGAACCTTGCCTCCATTTGTGTCTTCACAAATGGCTGTTAAAAGACGCTGTGAAGACACAGCTTGTGGCTAGCATACTGGATCTAACAAATGTAATCTAAATGAGTAACCCTATAAAAAAATGACCTCTTCGCCCCCCGAAGTATCGGGGCGGGCACCTGCCTTTGCAGGCAGGCTCCTCCTGTCAGGAGGAGATTTGAGGCAGTGCTAAAACGGACTCTTGTCCCCGTGGGGGGTAGGGGATGGACAGAAATAAAATGAACAAACTAACCATAATCAAAATAGGTGGAAATGTGATCGATGACCCCAAGTCATTGGATCAGTTTCTTACTGATTTTGCCCAACGATCTGAACCGGCAATTCTGGTGCATGGTGGAGGCAAAATCGCTACACAGATTGGGAACAAGCTAGGCATCGAAGCCAAAATGGTCGATGGCCGCAGAATCACTGATGCTGAGACCCTCGATCTGGTGACCATGGTTTATGGTGGTTTAACCAACAAGAAAATTGTAGCTCAGCTGCAGTCCAAAGGCTTCAATGCGATTGGATTAACCGGGGCTGATGGCAATGTCATGTTGGCAAAAAAACGCCCCGTCAAGCAGATTGACTATGGGTTTGTGGGAGACATTACAGCAGATGGTGTCAATATTTCCTTGCTGCAAAGCCTATTGAATCAGGGTGTGAATCCGGTGTTTTGTGCGCTCACTCACGATGGTGAAGGCCATATGCTCAACACCAACGCAGATACCATTGCTTCGGTATTGGCTGTT
>CEPH01003481.1_pt1 | contig 19452 bp, 12 predicted proteins | sample 530571 | NCBI WGS metagenome assembly CEPH01 (sample SAMEA2620413, study PRJEB7988) | marine metagenome | biome: marine biome (ENVO:00000447); feature: surface water layer (ENVO:00002042); material: "saline water (ENVO:00002010), including plankton (ENVO:xxxxxxxx)" | depth 5 m | reverse complement strand
TCCATCGCGCCCAGCACGGTCAGGTCGATATGCCCGCCGCGGATCATCGCAAAGCTGGTCGCGCTGTCGAAATAGGCGGAGTGATCCAGCTCGCTGATCGTCTGCTTGCCCGCGTTGATCAGGTCCGCGTCTTCCTCGCCTTCCAGCGGGAAGGGACCGATGCCGAGCATGCCGTTCTCGCTCTGGAGCGTCACGTGCATGCCTTCCGGGATGTGGTTGGCGACCAGCGTGGGGATGCCGATGCCCAGATTGACGTAATAGCCATCCTGAAGCTCGCGCGCTGCGCGCGCAGCCATTTCGTCGCGGGTCCAGCCGGGGGTCTGCTCGGTCATGTCTCTAGCCTTGTGAAGGAGGTGTCTGGGCGGTGATGGGTGCGCTGATCGCAGCGGTGATCGGAGCCGGGCCGAGGAACCACGCCTCGCCGATCAGCGGATCGAGCGCGAAGGCATCGTCCGGGTTCTTGAGGTAGCCGAACAGCGAATCGAAATCGCGTTTCTGGTCGCCCAGGATCGCGACGATGCAGTAATCGCCGCTCGCGTCCTGGCGGCGCGAATCCTTGCTCTCGTTCTCGTAGCGCACGAGGTAGAGTTCGTCCTCGCCCCGCGGGTCGAGCCCGGTGCGCAGCAGCGCCTTGCGGACCGCGCCCGCGCGATCGGCGGTATGGCGCGAGAGCCACAGGACCGCGACTTCCTGCGCACGCAGCGCGGCGAGCACGCGGACCAGCCCGTTGGGGGCGGCAATATCGTCGGTCAGCGGGGCCTCGCCGTCACCGGGGTCCAGATCGACCAGAACCGCGGTCTGTGCGAAGGCGCAGGGCGCACGTTCGGGCTTCAGTTGGCCCGGCTCGGCGAGCAGCGCGGACAGGCGAGGCTCGGTCGCGTAAGGATCGCGCTGGGCGACTGCCGTGGCGGCGGCGAACAGGCCTTCGAAGCCGCCCGTCGCCGATTCGCCCGGCGCGCCGCTGGGTGGAGGCAGCGCGGTAAGGTTGGTCAGGGTCGCGCTGCTTGTCTCGGTTTGGGCGGGGCCTGCCCCTTCCGTCGGCGAGCCTGTGCCGGGGCGAGCGGCGCTGGACGGAGCGGGCAGTGCCGCCATCGCCACATTCTCGTCCTCCATCTCGCTTTTTGCGCTAGCGCTCTGCACACCGGGGCGATCATAGCCGCTGGGCTTGTCGTCGGTCATGCGCTTGCCCAGCAGCAGCCCCGCCGCGATCGGCGCAGCGGCGGCAACGCAGCCCGACAGGCCGGGCGCAGCGGCAAGCAGCAGGAGCGGGGCGAGCAGGCGTTTCATCGCAGTCAGGCGGTCAGGCCGCCTCGCGCACGGTGCGGAATTCGATCTTCTTGTCGTAGGGCGCGCCCACGATTATCCGCTGCACGAACACGCCGGGCAGGTGGATGCAATCGGGATCGAGCGAGCCGGTCGGCACGATTTCCTCAACCTCGACCACGCACACCTTGCCGCAGGTGGCGGCGGGCACGTTGAAATTGCGCGCGGTCTTGCGGAACACGACATTGCCCGTCTCGTCCGCCTTCCACGCCTTCACGATGGCGAGGTCGGCGAAGATTCCGTGCTCGAGGATGTAATCCTCCGGCCCTTCGCCACGGTCGAACTGCTTCACCTCCTTGCCTTCGGCCACCTGGGTGCCGACGCCGGTCTTGGTGTAGAAGCCCGGAATGCCTGCGCCGCCTGCGCGCATCCGCTCCGCCAGCGTGCCCTGCGGGCAGAACTCGACCTCGAGCTCGCCGGAGAGGAACTGGCGTTCGAACTCCTTGTTTTCGCCCACATAGCTGCTGATCATCTTCTTCACCTGCTTCGTGCGCAGCAGCTTGCCGATCCCTTCATTATCGATCCCGGCATTGTTGCTGGCGAAGGTGAGGTTCTTAACCCCGCTGTCGCGAATCGCGTCGAGCAGTCTTTCGGGGATGCCGCAAAGGCCGAAACCTCCACTGGCGATCAGCATGTCGTCCTTGAGCACGCCGTCGAGTGCGGCGGCGGCATCGGGGTAGAGTTTCTGCATGGGACTCCGGCAGGTCTGGGGTGAGGCTTGGGGAGGGTTTAAGGCTTCGCGCGTGCCTTGTCATCCCGTGCGCAAAACGCAAAATGGTGCGGCGCAGCAGGACGGAAACCGGCGCGATAAGATGAAAATACCCTAAAATCAGCGACATAGAAGAATTGCAACTTTTGCAACGCCCGATGTCTTTTTCGCACTTGCGAAATATACTGCGTTGCGGCAGAACAATGGAGCCTTTCAGGCATCCTCTCCCAAACTTCATACCCGGCTGGTTCGCCAGCCGGGTTTTTTCTTGCCTGCAATCCGCCGCGGTCTGCCGAATCGCAGCGTCGTGCGGACCCAAGCGCGTGCTCGCCCATTCCATAAGCCGCAGCGCAACTTATGTAGGGTCGCCATACCCCCCCCGATATGGGCGACAACCGGGAGAAACCGCACACATGGGCGACAGCGAAACCGCCACCGAAGAAAGAATCGTCCGCCTTCAGGTGGCTGCGGCCCGCCAGGAAGAGAGCGGCCGCGGCGTTGCACGCCTGCCGCGCAGCGCGATGCAGACGCTCGGCGTGACCGAGGGCGACGTGGTTCAGCTGTCGGGCAAGCGCTCGACCGCCGCGATCGTGATCGCCGCGCATGACGAGGATCAGGCGCTTGCGGTCGTCCGCCTCGACGGTCTGCAGCGCGCCAATGCCGAGGTCGGATCGGGCGAGCACGTGAAGATCGAGGCCGCGCAATCGCGCCCCGCGACCCGCGTGGTGTTCGCGCCCGCAAGCCGCGAGATGCGGCTGCAGGGGCCGACCCAGGCGCTCAAGCGCAATTTCTTCCGCAAGCCGATCGTCAGTGGCGATCTGGTCGCCACCACCGGGCAGCAGCCGGTCCAGAACATGCCGCCCGAAGTGCAGCGCATGTTCAACGCGCCCGCGTATGCGCTCACCCAGATCCGCCTGCGCGTGATCAGCACCGCGCCCAAGGGAATCGTCCATATCGACGAGAATACCGAGATCGAGCTGCGGCCCGATTTCGAGGAGCCCAAGGCGGGCCGCTCCGTGGTAAACTACGACGATGTCGGCGGGATTTCGGAGACGATCCAGCAGCTGCGCGAAATGGTCGAGCTGCCGCTGCGCTATCCCGAACTGTTCACCCGGCTGGGTGTCGACCCGCCCAAGGGCGTGCTGCTGCATGGCCCGCCCGGAACCGGCAAGACGCGGCTGGCGCAGGCCGTCGCCAACGAGAGCGATGCCGAGTTCTTCGCCATCAACGGGCCCGAGATCATGGGTTCGGGCTATGGCGAATCGGAGAAGCGGCTGCGTGAGGTGTTCGAGAACGCCAATCAGGCTGCCCCCGCGATCATCTTCATCGACGAGATCGATTCGATCGCGCCCAAGCGCGACAGCGTGCCGGGCGAGGCGGAAAAGCGCCTTGTCGCGCAGCTGCTCACGCTGATGGACGGGCTGGAATCGCGCGCGAACATCGTCGTCATCGCGGCCACCAACCGCCCCGATGCGATCGACGAGGCGCTGCGCCGCCCGGGCCGGTTCGACCGCGAGATCGTGATCGGCGTGCCGGACGAGAGCGGGCGGCGCGAAATCCTCGCGATCCACACCCGCGGGATGCCGCTGGGCGAGGGCGTCGACCTCAAGGAGCTGGCGCGCGTCACCCACGGCTTCGTCGGCGCGGACATTGCCGCGCTTGCGCGCGAGGCGGCGATCGACGCGGTCCGCCGGATCATGCCGCAGATCGACCTCGATGCGCAGACGATCCCGCCCGAAGTGCTCGAAGGCCTGCATGTCGGGCGCGACGATTTCCTCTCCGCGCTCAAGCGCGTGCAGCCCTCCGCCATGCGTGAGGTGATGGTCCAGGTGCCCGATGTCAGCTGGAGCGATCTGGGCGGCATCGACGACGCGATCGAGAAACTGAAGGAAGGCATCGAGCTGCCGATCAAGAACCGCGATGCCTTCCACCGTCTGGGCATCCGTGCGGCCAAGGGCTTCCTGCTCTACGGCCCGCCGGGCACCGGCAAGACGCAGCTGGCCAAGGCGGTCGCGAAGGAGGCCGATGCCAACTTCATCTCGATGAAGTCGAGCGACCTGCTGTCCAAATGGTACGGCGAGAGCGAGCAGCAGATCGCCAAGATGTTCCGCCGTGCGCGTGCGGTCTCCCCATGCGTGATCTTCATCGACGAGATCGACTCCCTGGTCCCTGCCCGCGGCTCCGGAAGCATGGAACCGCAGGTGACGGGCCGCGTGGTCAACACCATCCTTGCCGAGATGGACGGGCTTGAAGAACTTCAGTCGGTCGTGGTGATCGGGGCAACCAACCGCCCCACGCTGGTCGACCCCGCGCTGCTGCGGCCGGGCCGTTTCGACGAGCTGGTCTATGTCGGTACGCCCGATGTGAAGGGGCGCGAGCAGATCCTTGGCATCCATACCGGCAACATGCCGCTGGCCGAGGATGTCAGCCTGTCGAAGATCGCCGAGGAGACCGAGCGTTTCACCGGGGCCGATCTGGAAGACGTGGTCCGCCGCGCCGGGCTGGTCGCGCTGCATCGCGCGGGCGCGGACGTGCAGGAGGTCACCATGGCCGACTTCACCGAAGCGCTGAAGGACAGCCGCGCGTCGGTCACCGCCAAGATGGAGGACGAATACAGGAAGATGCGCGGCGAGCTGAAGAAGCGCGCGGCGGAGCCCATGCCGATCGGCTTCATCACCGAAGGCATGGTCGAATCGACCCGCGCATCCAAGCACGGCGACTGATCGCCCGGGTAATACGCCCGGCGGCTAGAGAAAGTCGGCGAGGGTCAGGTCGATCCGGCGGGTGCTGCCCGCCTTCGACCTGACCTCCAGCGGCAGGACGCTTCCGGCGGGCCCCTGCATGGCTGCGATCAGACCCTGGAAATCGGCGCCGACCAGTCGGTCTCCCGGCACGATCCCCGCGACCGCCGCGGGGCTGCCGGGGCCGACCACCGCCACCTTTACGTCTTTGCCGGCTCGATCGATCCACATGCCCGCGCGGTTATACTCCGGCGCGGGTTTGGGCAGCGCGTTGCGGTGCAGGAACAGCTCCTTCGTCGCCGGTCGGGTGGCGATATCGAACCGGCGCAGGATCGGCAGGCCGACCAGTCCGTGTTCGAAATAACTCCACGGGCTTTTCGGTGTGAGCGTTGCGATCAAGTCGGTCAGGATCGTGCCGCCAAATCCGATCTCGGGCACCCGCACAATGCGCGCTTTCCCGTCGGGCGATCCCGGAGTCCAGCGGGGCGAATCCCACAAGCCGCTTTTCTCCAGCGCCTCGCCGCTCAGCCGCAATTCGGTCGGCGAGCCGGTGTCGAGGCCGATGGGGAAGGCCTGGCCCCCGATGGTGACCGGCGCGAACATCCAGCTGGAGCCGTAGCGGTTGCCTTCCAGCACGAAGGCATCTTCCACCCGGGTCCAGTCGCTGCGATCGGGTGCTCCGGAGGGATAGAGCCGCAATTGCGATGCGTCGAAATCCAGCTCGCTGTCCATGGTGGTGACCACCCCGGCGGCGAGCGATCCGACCGCATCCTCAATGAAATTGACGTGGTCGGTCGCGGCGAACAGAGCGCCGGCCTGGCGCACCACGCCGCCCAGCGAAAGCTCGTCCACCAGTACCATATCGTACACCCGGTGCGCGCCAATCAGGCCGAGCGGGCTCTTGCCGACGGTCTTGAGCCCCAGTCGATCCACCATCGCCTGCTCCATCAGGCCGACCGACCCTCCGGTATCGACGACCAGCGGCCAGGGCCCCTGCCCGTTGAGCAGGCAGTCGATCAGCACGCGATCGTCCGTCAGCCGGATCGGAATGGTGATGGTGTTCGATTGGGCCAGCAGCCGGGCTGGGGAAAGCGCAACCGCCCCCATCGCAGCAGTGGTGGCAAGGAAGCTGCGACGTGCGATCATGGTTGATCCCAACTGGCTGGTTTGTAAAGGCTTTCGCCAATTTAGGCCGAAGATGTGACGGGACAGTGAACGCGCGCCTAGCCGCCCCGTTCGTTCGCGGCTTCGACCTCCAGCCGGTGGCGGATCAGTGCGACCGGCTGGTTCTCGCGCAGCCATTGCAGCATGTATTCACGCACCGCGCAGCGCAGATCCCACACATCGCCGATCGTCGCCCCGGTCATCGACAGACGCAGCGCGATGCTTTCTGGGTAGGAGTCGGTCACCAGCGCGGCGGCGTCGCGCTCGTCCCACTGCGGATGATCCTTCAGGAAATCGAGAAACGCCTGCCGGATCGGCGCGACATCCGCGATCGGATCGAGGTGCAGCATCACCACACCGGTCAGCCGGTCGGCGGAGCGTGACCAGTTCTCGAAGCTTTCCTCGAAGAACTTCCCCGTCGGCACCACCAGCACGCGCTCGTCCCACGCGCGGATCATGACGAAGGTCATGCGGATTTCCTCGACCCGGCCGGTCACCCCGTCGACCACCACCATGTCGCCGATCCGGATCGGTTCGGTCAGCGCCATCTGGATGCCCGCGATCAGCGATTTGAGCGCGGGCTGCGCGGCGGCACCAATGGCCAGCGCGGCAAGGCCGGCCGAGGCCATAAGCGTGACGCCGACCTGCCGCACGCCGGGGATGTTCACCAGCACCAGCGCGATGGTGATGACGATGATCAGGCTCGACGCGGTGCGGCGGAAAATCTCGATCCGGGTCTTGCGGCTGCGCATGTGGATCGGGTCGAGCCGCCGCTCCATCCGCCGCTCGTGCGCGGTGGCCCAGCCGGTCACGAAGGCCAGCACCAGCCAGCCCAGGATGACCGGCGCGACGAAATCCGACAGGGCGTCCCACGCCGGCCGGATCACGTCGGCACGCTCCGCCGCCGCCGAAATCGCGATGGTCACCGCCAGCCATAGCGCCGGTGCGCGGATCGCCTCGACCACCGGCTGGCCGTGGCGCGCCGGGCCATGTGCGGTCGCCTTGCGAATGATGCCGAAGGCAAGCCGATGGGCCGCCACCGCGACGATCACGCACACGCCGAGGATGGCGGCGGCGATCGCGAGGTCTTCGACCGGCACAACCCAGCTGCGCAGGTCGGGAAGGGTGGTGGAGACAATGATCGACATCGGTCAGGCCGCCGCTGTGCCGGGCTGCGCAGGGAAGGCAATGCTGACCGTCACGCCGCGCGGGCCGAAGGTCCGTTCGATCTCGCCGCCCAGCTGACGCGCAGCCCCGATCATCAGCGTGCTGCCGAAGCCGCCCTGGCTCTGCGCGGGCTGCTCGCCTTCCTTCTGGTCTGCCGTATCCCAGTCCTCCTGCCAGTCGAGATGGAGCATGTCGCCCTTCCGCGTCCAGCGTACAGCCAGCTCGCCGGCATCCCGCCAGCAGCCATATTTCACCGCATTGGTCGCCAGCTCGTGCAGCACCAGCCCCAGCGGGGTGACCTGCACCCGGTCGATCGCGACATCATCGCCTTCCAGCACCAGCCGCTTGTCCTGCGACACGTGCGGCTCGACCGTCGCCTCCACCAGCGCGCGCAGCGATGCGCCGCCCTGCCGGTTGAGCCGATCGGCGGCGGTGCCGTGGCCCTGCGTGACCTCGTGCGCGGTCAGCAGCGCGTGGATACGCGCGCTGATGCGGTCCTTGTAGGCAGTGACATCGGTCGCTTCGCGCGCGCTCATCTGGATGATCGCGAGGACCATCGCGAACAGGTTCTTGACCCGGTGGTTGAGTTCCTGCGCCAGCAGGTTCGCGCGGTCGCGCGCCACCTCCAGCTCGCGCGCCTGCGCCGCCTCGGTCTCGGCCTGCGCGGTCCGCGCGACCAGCACCGCGCCGAGCACGATCGCGCTCACCAGCAGCAGCAGCAGCAGGCCGAGCAGCGGCAGGATGCGCGCTTCGGCGGCCTGCGCGCGCGCGCTCTGTTCGCCCAGCAGGCGGTTCTCGATCTGCGCCAGCCGGTCGATCGCGGCGGTCAGGCGCTGCATCGCGTCGTAGCCCTCACCCTCCAGGATCTGCCGTCGCGCGTCGCGCAGCTGGCCGCGTTCGACCTGCCCGATGGTCTGGTCGAGCTCGGCGAACTTGTCGTTCAGGGCATCCTCGATCGCGACGAACTCGGCACGCTGTTCGTCGGTCATCCGGGTGTCGATCGACCGTGCGAGCCTCTCCATCGCCGTCTCGGCATCGCGCCGCGAGGTCCGGTAAGGCTTGAGATAGCGCGTATCGAGCGTGATGTAGTAACCGCGCTGCGCGCTTTCGGCGGACAGGGCGGCGCGCTCTATCCGGTCGAGCATCAGCAGCACGTCGCCCAGCCGCTCGACCTGATTGCGTTCGGCACGTTCGGCCGCGCCGGTCGACAGCAATAGCAATACCGCGCCGAGGATCGCCCCCGCCATTGCGCCCAGCACCAGCCAGTTGAACCACCGGCGGATGAACACGCGAAACAGGGCGACCCGGGATGATGAGGGGTGCGACCCGGTCAATGCGCGTCGTCCCAGTTGCGCCCGGTGCCGATCTCGACCCCCAGCGGCACGCTGAGCTCGACCGCCGGGCCGGCGGCATCGGCCATGACCGACCGGATGACCGGTTTGGCCTGCTCGACCAGTCCTTCGGGCATTTCGAACACCAGTTCGTCATGCACCTGCAGCAGCATCCGCACCCCGTCGGGCGCATCGGGCTTCAGGCTCGCTTCGGCGAGCGCGGGGCCCATCCGGGCCATGGCGCGCTTGATGATGTCCGCACTGGTGCCCTGGATCGGCGCGTTGACCGCGGCCCGCTCGCTCCCCTGCCGTTCGGCCTGGTTCTTGGAATTGATCCGTGGGAACCAGGTTTTGCGCCCGAACAGGGTTTGCGAATAGCCCCGTTCGCGCACCGTCTCCATCGTATTGACGATATAGCGCTGGATGCCGGGGAAGCGGGCGAAGTAGATGTCGATCAGGTCCTGCGCCTCGTCCGCCTCGATCCCCAGCCGCCCGGCGAGGCCCCAGCGCGAAATGCCGTAGAGGATCGCGAAGTTGATCGTCTTGGCGCGCGCGCGGGTATCACGGTCGACGCTGCCGAACATTTCCTGCGCGGTGCGCGCGTGGATATCCTCGCCCGCGGCAAAGGCATCGCGCAAGGGGGCGACGTCGGCCATGTGCGCGGCCAGCCGCAGCTCGATCTGCGAATAGTCCGCGGCGAGCAGCACGTTGCCCTCGTCGGCGACGAAGGCCTGACGGATTTCGCGGCCGATCTCGGTCCGGATCGGGATGTTCTGCAGGTTGGGATCGGTGCTCGACAGGCGGCCGGTCTGCGCGCCGACCAGGCTGTAGCTGGTATGCACGCGGTTGGTTTTCGGATTGATCGCCTGCTGCAACGCGTCGGTATAGGTCGACTTGAGTTTCGCGAGCTGGCGCCATTCGAGAACTTTCGTGGCGATCGGCGCGCCGGTCGCGTCCAGCTTCTCCAGAACGGACTGGTCGGTCGAGTATTGCCCGCTCTTGCCCTTCTTGCCGCCCTTGTAACCCATCTTGTCGAACAGGATGTCGCCCAGCTGCTTGGGGCTGCCGACGGTGAATTCCTGCCCGGCGATTTCATGGATCTCGCCTTCGAGACGGGCGGTTTCCCGCGCAAACCGCTCCGACAGGGCAGCGAGCTGCTGGCGATCGACCTTGATTCCGTGCCGCTCCATCCCCGCGACCACCGGGATCAGCGGGCGATCGACCCGCTCGTAGACGCGCGTACCGCCCTCGACTGCCAGCCGCGGTTTGAGGTGGGTATAGAGCCGCCAGGTCACGTCGGCATCTTCCGCTGCGTATTCGGTCGCGCGATCGATCGGCACCTCGCCGAAGGGAATCGCCTTCTTGCCGGTGCCGCAGATCTCCTTGAAGGTCAGGCAGGTATGGCCGAGATGGCGCTGCGCCAGCTCGTCCATCCCGTGGCCGCCGCCGATCCCGTCCTGCGAGCGGCCTGCATCCAGCGCGAAGCTGACGATCATCGTGTCCTCTATCGGCGCCACCGCGATGCCGTGGCGTGCGAGCACGTTGAGATCGTACTTGATGTTCTGCCCGACCTTGAGGACCGCATCGCTTTCCAGCAGCGGCTTGAGCATCGCCAGCGCGGTCTCACGCGCGATCTGCTGCGGCTTCTCGGCGAACATGTCCTCCCCGCCGCCGCCTTCGTTGAAATGGCCCAGCGGGATGTAGCAGGCCTGATTGGGCCCGATGGCAAGACTGACGCCGACCAGATCCGCCTGCATCGCGTCGAGCGCGCTGGTCTCTGTATCGACCGCCACCAGCCGCGCGGCGAAGGCCTTCTCGATCCATTTGTCGAGTTGCTCGACGCTCTGGACGCACGCGTAGGTGCTGCGGTCGATCGCGGGCATCTCGGGCAGCGGCTGGCTGTTGCCCTGTGGCGCATGGGCCTCGCCCGGGTTCTGCGGCTTGGCGGGGTGCAGCTGGGTTTTGGGGCCGGGGCCGCCATTGCCGCCCTCGAGCCGCCTCAGCAGGCTGCCGAAGCCATGTTGGGTGAGGAAGGCGGCAAGCGGTTCGGGCGGGATCTTGCCCAGCTTCATGTCGTCGATCGCGATCGGCAGTTCGCAATCTTCCTTCAGCGTCACCAGAATGCGGCTGAGTTCGGCATCGGCCCGGTGTTCGAGCAGCCGTTCCTTGAGCTTGCTCTTTTTCATCTCCGGCGCCGCGTCGAGCGCGGCGGTGAGCGATCCGTGATCCTGGATCAGCTTGGTCGCGGTCTTCGGGCCAACCCCGAAAATGCCGGGGATGTTGTCGACCGAATCGCCCATCAGCGCGAGCACGTCACCCACCAGCTCGGGTGGGACGCCAAACTTTTCTGCAACCTCATCGGGTCCGATCCGCGCGCTCTTCATCGTGTCGAGCATGTCGATCGTGCCGCCCTGCTCGCTGGTGCCGACCAGCTGCATCAGGTCCTTGTCGGACGAGACGATGGTCACGTCCCAGCCCTGCGCTGCCGCGGCGCGGGCGTAGGAGGCGATCATGTCGTCCGCCTCGACGCCGGGCTCCTCGATCATCGGCAGGCTGAACGCGCGGGTCGCGTCGCGGATCAGCGGGAATTGCGGCACGAGATCCTCTGGCGGGTCGGGCCGGTTGGCCTTGTACTGGTCGTAAATCTCGTTGCGGAAGCTCTGGCTCGACTTGTCGAGCACCACCGCGAGGTGCGTCGGCCCCTCCGCCTTGTCGAGATCCTCGGCCAGCTTCCACAGCATGGTGGTGTAGCCATAGACCGCGCCCACCGGTGTCCCCTCCGGATTGGTCAGCGGGGGCAGGCGATGATACGCGCGGAAGATATACGCCGAACCGTCGACGAGATAGAGGTGCTGCTTGTCGGCCATGCCCCCTGCTAGCAGCGTGGCGAGAGGGCGTCAGCAGCTTACGCGCGGCAAATTATTCCCCGAAAAATGGCCGGAAAAAGGCGCTTGTCACAGTTTGTGGCGAAATTGGGCTTGCCCCGCCACATTCTTGCCACTATCTACGAATCAGAAGCCGCCGGAACCCGGAGGTTTCATCCTCTCCGCGCTCAGACCGCGGCAGGATCCATCTGGAAAAGGATTACAGATTATGCGCAAGATCGTTCTCGCTTCGGCCATCGCCGTTTCCGCTCTCGGCCTCGCCGCTTGCTCGGAAAGCACTGAAGACGCCGCTGGCGACACCGTTGAAAACGCCGCTGCCGACACCGAAGCAAATGTCGACGCCATGGGCGAAGGCATCGAAGACGCCGCCAACGACACCGGCGAAGCCATCGACAACGCGACCGACGCTGCTGAAAACGAAGCGACCGAAGCGGAAGCCGACATCCAGGGCGAAACCGAAACCGAAGCTGCTGCCGACTAAGGCCAGCGTTTCAGCGAAAAAAGAAGGGCGGCGCCTCTCGGTGCCGCCCTTTTTTTGTCCGAAGAAAATGAAACTTACTGGCCGCCGGCGCCGTAATTGGCGGTGGCCCAGACCCGGCCGTCGGTCGGCTCGCGCTGCTGCCCGAAGCCATTGTACAGCGCGCTGGTGATCGAGGCGATCCGTTCGTCCCGCAGGCGGCGCGCGTTAAGCTTCTCCGCACGGCTGCCGTTTTCGACCGCCATCGAGGCGCTCTGCCCGGTGACGTAGATCGCGGCTGCGATCGGGCGGCCGTCGGGCGTGTAGAAAATGCCGATATCGCTGGCGGTCCGGCTCAGCGTGCCGGTCTTATGCGCCAGATTGGCGCTCATCGGCAGGGCCGAGGTCATCCGCCGCTTGCCGGTTACCGTGTCGCCCATTGCGTTCATCAGCACCTGCCGGGACGAGGGGCTGAGCCACCGGCCCTGATAGATCCCGGCGAGCAGCTGGCCCATCGCGCGCGGGGTCGCGCTGTCGCGCAGATCGATCTCGGTCGCGGGGTCGGTCCGTCCATCCTCGCGCACCAGCGCGGCGATGTTGCGGGTCAGCTGGAAATCGAGAATCCCCGCGCTACGCATCCACGCATTGACCGCCTGCGGGCCGCCCACGGCGTTCAGCAGCGCGTCGGTGCAATCATTGCAGCTGCGGGTAATCATCAGATTGAGGTGCTCGCGCGCGGAAATATAGGTTCCGCGACCGGGCAGTTCGAACTCGCTCGACAGGCTCCAGCGGCCCTGGTCGACCCCAGCGAGGAAGGTCGCCGCGATCGCAACCTTGCTGGTGCTGGCCATCGGGAAACGCTGATCGGCAAGCACGCCGACCTCTGCGCCGGTGGTCAGATCGACTGCGTAGACGCCGATCCGGCCCTGAGAGCCGTCGGCAAGGGCGGCAACCTGGCGTTCGAACGAGGAATCGTAGACTGCTTCGAAAGTTTTTGGGGCCCGAAGCTCGGTGCCCAGCATGCTGTCGAATTGCGATTCGAGCGAAACCTGCGCGTCGAGCGAGGCACTTTGTGCGTCCTGCGCGGCAGCTGGTGCCTGCGCCAGTGCGCCCGCTGCCAGTGCCAGTGCAAATGTCGACCCAAGTTTCCTAAGCATGCTCTGCCCCATAGCCCGTGACTCGTGTGCAGAGCATTAATGCGCGCACTTAACGGGCGCTCAAGCCCAAAGTGCCACTTGCGCAGGATTGGCACGGTCGATCATGCCAATCCTGCGGTAAAGCGTGAAACCAATCGCGTTCGATCAGCTTTCGGCGATCACTTTCGCGATCTTTTCAAGCGGTTCGCCGGTTACGGTCTTGTCGATCTCGCCGACCAGAATGCGTTCCAGTTCCGAATGATAGTGGCGGCGCATCTCGCCGAGAGTCTTGGGATCGGCCATCACCATCAGCTCTTTCAGGTCGCCCGAGACGGCCTTTGCGTTGAGCCATTCGCTCACCGCCGCGCCATGGGCCAGCTCGTTCAGATCGGTCGCGCCGCTGCGCTGGCTGGCATCGTCCTGGTGGCGCACGCCCGCGCTGAAATTGCTCGGATCGAGTTCGGGCTGGTCGACTTTCTCCAAAGTCGGCTCGAACGGCTTGCCGGTATTCCGGAGGAGCATGAAGCGGTTGCCGTCGACGACGGCGACATGGGCGTTGTGGGGTAGTTTCATAGTGGCAATTCTCTCCTTTCCATCCACCAACACGCCAGCGCGCGGATCGTTGCGGGCAAGGGGCATGAGATCCGCCTTTTCATGAAGGGCAAAAGCGGTAAGTTCGCGCTCGACTAGGGGAGATACCAGCATGACCATCCGCACTATGGCGACCGCCGCCAGCCTTATTGCTCTGGCCACGACGATGGCGGTTCCGCTCGCGGCGCAGGATGCGCCGATTATCCAGCCGGGCGCGCCGGGGCAGGAGAACAGGTCGCTCAAGGCAGAGGACGCGAGCAAGCTTGCCGGGACGAACTTCGCCCCCGCCGATGCGCGCTTCATGCAGATGATGATCCCGCACCACCAGCAGGCGACCGAAATGACCCAGCTGGTCGATGGGCGCACCAGCAACCCGGACATCGTCAAGATCGCGGGCCGGATCGATGCCGGGCAGGGCGACGAGATCGCCTTCATGCGTGACTGGCTGTCCTCGCGCGGGCTGCCCGCGACGATGCAGCACACCGCCGCCAATATGGGCGGGATGACCCATGCCGAGCACATGGCTGCGATGGGCATGGCCACGCCGGAGCAGATGAAGCGCCTCGCCTCGCTGCAAGGCACCGCGTTCGACGCGCTGTTCCTCGAACTGATGATCCGCCACCATCAGGGCGCGATCCGCATGGTCGACGATCTGCTCGACCAGCCGGGTACTGCCTACGACCCGGTAATGTTCGAATTCGTCAACGACATCAAAGTCGAACAGCAGGGGGAGATCGACCGGATGAATGCGGTCGGCGCGAAGCTCTCCACCGATCCGCGCGCGGGCCTCGCCCCGGGCTTCCGCGATGCGGGCGAGGCGATTTCCAACCTGCGTATCGTTACCGCAATGCCCAAGCCGACCGGGTTCTTCGATCCTGCCAACCCCGCGCAGCTGCAACCGCGGATCGAGGACGACGAGGAAGAGGCAGAGCTGGTCGATGCGACCAAGGCCGATCCGCGCGATGAGGACGAGGAGAGCGAAGACCGCTTCGGCCAGCGCGGATCGCTGCTCAGCTTCGCCAATACCGACATGGCGTTCTCGGGCGATCTGCTGGTCGCGGGCAGCTATCACGGGTGGAATGCCTACCGGCTGGGCGAGGACGGGGTGCCGAACCTCGTCACCTCGGTGGTGTGCCCCGGCGGGCAGGGCGACGTCAGCATCGTCGGCGATATCCTGATCATGAGCGTGCAGGACAGCCGCGCGCGCAAGGATTGCGGGTTGCAGGGGGTCGAGGGCCGGGTCAGCGAGGATCGCTTCCGCGGCCTGCGCATCTTCGACATCTCGGACATCACCAACCCGCGTCAGGTCGGTCTGGTGCAGACCTGCCGGGGCAGCCACACGCACTCCGTCGTGGCGGCGGATGATCGCCGGATCGTGGTCTACAACTCTGGCACCAGCTATGTCCGCGACGACGCGGAGCTGGCGGGCTGCTTCGATACCGCAGGTGACGAGACCGCGCTGTTCAGCATCGACGTGATCGAGATCCCGCTGGCCGACCCGGCGAAATCGCGGATCGTCGATTCCCCGCGTGTCTTTGCGAAGGACGGCCAGATCGCCGGCCTGTGGCGCGGCGGCGACCACGGGGTGACCGAGGCGGGCGAGCCGACGCAGGACACTTACGTCACCAACCAGTGCCACGACATCACCGTGTTCCCGGCCAAGAACATCGCCGCGGGCGCATGCTCGGGCAATGGCATCATCCTCGACATCTCCGACCCTCTGAAGCCGGTGCGGATCGACGATGTGACGGACAAGGGCTTCGCCTACTGGCACTCGGCCACCTTCAACAACGACGGCACCAAGGTGCTGTTCACCGATGAATGGGGCGGCGGCGGGCGACCGCGCTGCCAGGCGGGCGATCCGCGCAACTGGGGTGCCGACGCGATCTATTCGCTCAAGGACGGCAAGCTCAGTTTCGACAGCCTCTACAAGCTGCCCGCCCCGCAGAGCGACAAGGAAAACTGCGTCGCGCACAACGGCTCGATCATCCCGGTGCCGGGCCGCGATATCTTCGTGCAGGCGTGGTATCAGGGCGGGATCAGCGTGATCGACTTCACCGACGCCGATAACCCTGTCGAGATCGCCTATTTCGATCGCGGCCCGGTGGATGCGGAGCAGCTGATCACCGGCGGCTACTGGAGCGCCTACTGGTACAACGGTCGCATCTACGCGACCGAGATCGCCCGTGGGCTCGACGTATTCGCTCTGGAGCCGAGCGAATTCCTCACCGCCGAGGAAATCGCCGCAGCCGAGGCCGCGCAGTACCCGGGCGATGTGTTCAACCCGCAGACCCAGACGCAGGTGACCTGGCCCGCCGACGCGATTGCGGCGGTAGAGGCGAGCAGGAAGGGTGGGTGAGGGAGGAGCCGGTCGGTTTCTCTACTGACCGCCTTTTCCAAGCTCTTCTCGAAATTCGATCGCTTGCCTGACGCGCCGATGGCCCGGGCCGGTCGCTTTCGTCAATCGCCTTACCAGACCGTCTATTCTTTCCCTGGCCTGGGCTCGTCGGCCATCCTGAGCGAGGATTTTCAAAAGAATCAGTTCCGAAATCAGCGTGTAGGTATGATCCGGTCCCGACTGCCCGGCTTGTAGAGGCAAGAGCGCGTTGATCTCCGTTCTCGCGTCGTGCGTATCGGCGAGCGAAACAAGAATTTCGGCGCGAAGGCGGCGGTTTTCCAGCACATGGGGATGCTCTTCCCCCTGCACCCGCTCGTGGATCGGGAGCAGGGCGTCGACTTTGGTCAGCGCCTCCTCGTAGCGACCGAGGCTATGGAGTATGCTCGCTTCAAGATTGCGTGTCCCCAGCACATGGGGATGCTCTTTCCTCTGCACCCGCTCGTAAACCAGAAGCAGGGCTTCGACTTTCGCCAAGGCGTCGTCGCAACGATCGAGGTCGTGAAGTATGCTCGCTTCGAGGTAGCGCGTCGTGAGCACATGGGGATGCTCCTCCCCCTGCACCCGCTCGTAAACCGGAAGCAGGGCTTCGACTTTCGCCAGCGCGTCGTCGTAACGACCGAGCCTACGGAGTATGCTCGCTTTGAGGTAGCGCGCCGCGAGCACATGGGGATGCTCCTCCCCCTGCACCCGCTCGTAAACCGGAAGCAGGGCCTGGACCTTCGCCAGCGCGTCGTCGTACCGACCTAGGTTTTCGAATAGGTTCGCTTCGAGGGTGCACGTCGTGAGCACGTTGGGGTGCTCCTCGCCCCGCACCCGCTCGTCAACCGGAAGCAGGGCCTCGGCTTTCGCCAGAGCGTCGTCGTAGCGACCGAGGTCTTGGAGTAGGTTCGCTTCGAGGTAGCGCGTCGTGAGCACGTTGGGGTGCTCCTCGCCCTGCACCCGTTCCCTGATCGGGAGCAGGGCCTCGACTTTCGCCAAGGCGTCCTCGTAGTGACCGAGGCTTCGAAGTATTTCCGCTTCAAGATAGCGCGTCGCGAGCACGCCGGGGTGGTCCTCCCCCTGCACCCGCTCGTAAACCGGGAGCAGGGCCTCGACTTTCGCCAAGGCTTCGTCGTAGTGACCGAGGTCTTTAACTATGCCCGCTTCAAGATTGCGCGTCGCGAGCACATGGGGATGCTCCTCCCCCTGCACCCGTTCCCTGATCAGAAGCAAGGCAGCGACTTCTTCAAATGCGTCCCGGGCCCGCCCGCCTAAACGCAATGCTTGCGCAAAATCAAAGCGAGCGGAAAAACCCAGTTCGGACGCATCCAGCCCTTGGCGACGGGAGAGCCTTGTTGCTCGCTCGCATAGAACGATGCATACTTGGTAACGACCTTTTTCGAAAAAGCGATCTTGTGCGGCAATCAACGCCTGGATGACACGGGTGGCCTCTTGCGGATCGGCAGCATCGAAGCGTGAAGATGCGAGCTGTAGCGGCTCTCCATCGACGATTTCTATCCCATCGATATCATCTGCGAACGTCGCGATGTCCTTATGGCCGGGGGCCAGAGCTGCCGCCACTTGCGACAGCCTTTGCGCCGCAGCATGTTCCTGCGAAGCGTCGAAGCCGATCATCCTGCTGGCGTGATATTCGGCCAGCCGGTGTGCGACCACTCCAAGGTCTTCGCGCATACGCTGATATCCCTGATCGAGCACATCGACCGCCCTCACATCGTTTCCCGACGCGACTTCCTTGTCGGCCTCCTTGAGCCAGGCCTTTGGCATCCACTCGTCGCGCGTCCGCGCTAACTGGGCATTTTCCTTCTCGGCCCGATCGAGATCGACGAGAAGCGAGGCGGCGCGTTGCTCGACCCTCGCTTGGGTCTTGGTGAGATCCTTGAATCGAAGCCAGTTTCGCAGCGCCAGTCCGTATCCTACGATGGCGACAAGCGCGAGCACCACCCCGAGCGTCGTATCGAGCGTTTCGAGCGTGCTCCACCAGCTGGTCGACTCGGTCTTCATAAAGCCCCCTGCCGCGGAGACTAAGCTGCACCGGCTGCTTTGACGACCGCAAAAAGCCCCGCCGGATCGCTCCGACGGGGCCTTTTCATTGCCGTAACGGCAGGCGTGGTCGGGGGCGGGCTTAGAAGCCCATGCCACCCATGCCGCCGCCCATGCCGCCCATGTCGGGCATGCCGCCACCGGCCGACTTGTCTTCCGGAACTTCCGAAATCGCCGCTTCGGTGGTGATCAGCAGACCGGCCACGGAAGCCGCGCCCTGCAGGGCGGTGCGCACGACCTTGGTCGGGTCGATCACGCCGGCCTTGACCAGGTTCTCGTAGGTGTCGGTCCCGGCGTTGAAGCCCTGCGTTTCGTCGCCTTCACGCAGCAGGTTGCCCGAGACAACCGCACCGTCGTGACCGGCATTGGTCGCGATCTGGCGGATCGGGGCGAGGATCGCCTTGCGCACGATCGCAATGCCGCGGGTCTGGTCTTCGTTGTCGCCCTTGAGGCCTTCGAGAGCCTTCGAAGCGTAAAGCAGCGCGGTACCGCCACCGGGGACGATGCCTTCTTCAACCGCGGCGCGGGTTGCGTGCAGCGCGTCGTCGACGCGGTCCTTACGCTCCTTCACCTCGACTTCGGTGGCACCGCCGACCTTGATCACGGCAACGCCGCCCGCCAGCTTGGCGAGACGTTCCTGCAGCTTTTCCTTGTCATAATCGCTGCTGGTGTTGTCGATCTGGGTGCGGATTTCGTTGACGCGCGCTTCGATGTCGGCCTGTTCGCCCGCACCGTCGACGATCGTCGTGTTGTCCTTGTCGATGGTGACGCGCTTGGCCTGGCCGAGCATGTTCAGCGTGACGTTCTCGAGCTTGATGCCGAGATCTTCGCTGACCATTTCGCCCTTGGTCAGGATCGCGATGTCCTGCAGCATCGCCTTGCGACGATCGCCGAAGCCCGGAGCCTTGACCGCAGCAACCTTCAGGCCGCCGCGCAGCTTGTTGACCACGAGGGTGGCCAGCGCTTCGCCTTCGATGTCTTCCGCGATGATGAGGAGCGGACGGCCCGACTGAACGGCTGCTTCGAGGATCGGCAGCATCGCCTGCAGGTTCGACAGCTTCTTTTCGAAGATCAGGATGTAGGGATCATCCAGTTCGACGGTCATCTTGTCGGGGTTGGTGATGAAGTAGGGCGAGAGGTAGCCACGGTCGAACTGCATGCCCTCGACGGTTTCGAGTTCGAACTCGAGACCCTTCGATTCGTCGACGGTGATCACGCCTTCCTTGCCGACCTTTTCCATCGCTTCGGCGATCTTTTCGCCGACTTCCTTGTCGCCATTGGCGGAGATCACGCCGACCTGGGCGATTTCGCTGGAGCCGGAGACGTCCTTCGAACGGCCCTTGAGGTCTTCGACGACCTTGGTCACGGCGATGTCGATGCCGCGCTTCAGGTCCATCGGGTTCATGCCCGCTGCGACCGACTTCATGCCTTCGGTCACGATGGCCTGGGCCAGCACGGTGGCGGTGGTGGTGCCGTCACCGGCGGCGTCGTTCGCCTTCGATGCGACTTC
>CEPH01030029.1_pt1 | contig 19486 bp, 25 predicted proteins | sample 530571 | NCBI WGS metagenome assembly CEPH01 (sample SAMEA2620413, study PRJEB7988) | marine metagenome | biome: marine biome (ENVO:00000447); feature: surface water layer (ENVO:00002042); material: "saline water (ENVO:00002010), including plankton (ENVO:xxxxxxxx)" | depth 5 m | reverse complement strand
CGACCATCAAACACGAGAGGCTGATTGTGACCATTCACCATGTACAAACGAGCAGCGAAGGTTGCAAAGTGTGTGCCTTCCCAAGGAGTTGTGATTATTTTTCGTTTGTAATTCAATCCATTCATGGACTCACCGCTGATGTAATAGACATCTGTCCATGGAGCGATTGGCGCCCGGCTTCCGTTAAAGTATCTGAGCTTGCCTGCTGAAGTTTCGTACACAAGCCACTGTAAGCCGCCATTGTGCTGCGCAAACCAATGTAAACTGATTGGACAATCAGCTTCTCGATTGTAGGTATTTTGAGGAGCTGTTGATGCACTGCTTGAAAATGGATTTGTAACCGGACTACTTGTAAACGACCGACTTACATTTTCAAATTGTATCTGATGGTCACCAACAGATCCAAGAGTTAAAGTTTCCACAACTTCATTCTGTGGAGTAAAACTAGAATCATCTTCTATTCCTACAAAATCATCAGGAATGTAATCTCTCACAATATGATTGTATCCACCAGCTCTCACCCAACTGTCTTGATCACTCCAAGTCATGTCTACGATCTTACTGGCAGATGTCGGATTGACCTGCCAGCGTTGATCCATGCCCCGTAAAGGAGCCACACGCAGCTTAGAAGTTCTAATGCTCATGATGTAATGCTCGGAGGTCCATAGATGTTGCGGAAACGACGAGGCCTTGTGAAGCTCATGAAGCGCTTCTTCACATCATCACGGCTTAGATACCGTCGTCGCATTTGTTCTAGAATAATGTTGCCTCTGCGTTCAAACAGTTGAGCCTGGACGGTGTCCTGCATCTGAAGAAACATGTCTTGCAAAACCATATGAACAATCAACATGTGATACTGTCGTGGCCACTGTGGTGCATCGTTATCTGCCACTAAGTCTTTTGGACGAAAGTGGTATCGTATGTGTATGCGCTTGTCTGTGTCCGGTCGATACCAAAACCGTATGTATTGTGCAGGCCCGGCATCTTCCCAACGTTGTACATCTATTTGACTGAGATACTTGAATTCATCAAAGAATGGATAGCCATCAAAGGTAATGTTTGGTTGCTCATGTATGTCAGTCTTTGACACTTCAAGTGACTTCAAAGCATCAATCAAGATCCACTTCGTATCTCGAGTAATGTTCCGACGATAGATCAACTTGACTCTGCCAGAGTCTCTATGTGTCGGATATGGGTCAAACCAACCTGTGTTGTCTATATTTGACAGCGTCACAGTATTATCTGTCGAGGCAAGAGTAACTTGTACAGGTAAGCTGGGAGGCGATTCTCGACCTTCTTGCCAAATTGTATATTTGTATTCGTATATCTCACCACCAATCAAATCACCGGCGCCAGCACTTGACACTGCCGTGGGCTTGTTTAATGGTGGATCATCTAAAATAAAATCATCGTCTACAGCTGTACTGGGATCACCTTTATTATCTCTGTCGAGATATGCGAACTCCTCTCGTCGCCTGTCGATGTAGAGTAGTCGACCTCGATCAGCATCTCTGTCTGTAAAACCGAGAACTTCTATGCAGTCTTGTGGCATTCTGTAGCGATCAAACTGTATGGTAAAGTTTTTTTCGTCTAAGGCTCCTGAAGAAGCAGCTGTCAATTCACTTGCTCCTTCTAATGGTTCAACAAAAATGATGTGTTGATTTTGTACACCAACGATGCGATATTTAGAACCACTTACCAAAAGCAAAGCGCCTTGCATCTCAAATGTAAATCTGATGCTTGAAGATACAGCTAGAGTGCCTACAGAAGGAAATGTATTTGAATTCGTAATGTCTGGCGCATAAACTTTGCGAACATTGACATCATCGACTTGAATATATTGAGGGTTTTTTATAGCATCGAATGTATCATTACTTGCAACAATGTCTTGTCGCAGCTGAATAGGAAGCTCTTTCTGCAAAAACAACCAATGTGCAGTATCACTGATCTCTTGATACCGTTCATTTATACGACGAACCACACTGTCCCGGTACTGTTGTAAGTCAGGAAAGTAGTCCATCTGATCAAAAATGCGTTGGCGTATCTCTGCTACATTCATAAGGGCTCCAAAACCAAAGGGGGGCGGCTTCCGCCACCCCCACCATTAGATCGTCTGTCTGTTTGTGATTACAGGCTAAATGGATTCAACAGAATAGCTGAACAACTAAATTGACTTGATGCGAAAGATGTGTCCGCCGCATCATCAGCTAAAGCAATTGCCAATACTGCATGTGTATCGCTAGCATCAGCAGCTGTATCAGTCAAACAACCCGCCTGTGAAGCATCTAATACAAGGTAAGCACCTTTTGTGGCATTACCATCAGTATGAACAGTTGCAACACCAGATACTTGCACAGATACAAATTTGTATTCACCAGCTGCAATGCTTACATCTTCAGCAAGTACACCAATACAATAAGCTTCATCAAGAGCAGTACCATGGTCAGCAATCTTAACCATGTTACCAAGCCCAATGTAATCTGCTGCATTGACCGCTGCGCCATTAATTAGAATCTCATGTGGGCTTCCAGTATTTACTTCAATAGATACAACATTACCTTTTTCAGCTACAAGAGCAGACAAATCTTTGTCACGGTACATTCCGATACGGATGAAACGCTTGTTGCCTTCACTGAAGTTTGCTACTTCGCCACCTGAACCGTCTTTACGGGTTCCGATACCATCTACTTTATATACAGTCATTTCATACTCCTAATTAAAATGATTCGCCATTGACGAGCAATGCAGAAGAAGCCCAAGACTGTACCCAAAGCTGACCACGGATCATGATCTCAGCAACTCGGACATTGTATCCGTTACCAACATTCTCAAAGTCAGACATGCTGAAGTAACCATCACGGATAACTTTTGAGAACATGAAGTAAATTGCATTCATATCAATACAGTAGAAAGAAGCTTTGTTTCCTGATCCACTAGGCATGTGGGTTGAAACATGAGCAGGAACACCGCTGATGAGCAGGTTCATGTTTGTTCCATCAAGACGCTCATCGCCTGTTGAAACCATGTATCGCTCATTGGCTTGGATGGTACGCTTGTAGTTTTCCATCGCAAGTTCAGAAGCAAATACGGTCAGACCAGCAAGGTCATCGGTCGCACGAGCTTTTGCCTTGATGATGGTTCGATACAAACCAGTCAAACCAGAGGTATTGAAGCTGTTGTTGATGTCAAAGAATTGGTTCTGAGCACCAGGCAAAGCACTGAATGTAGCTTTACTGAAACCACCAATTACATGGTTCTGAGCACCTGGAGCTGAGTCTTCAAGAAATCCGTCTGCATGGTCAATACCATTGAGAGTATGGAAGTCTTCAAACTGAGCTTCTCCACCTTTGATCATTTGACGCTCAAAAGATCGCTTGGCAGAACTCATGGTTGCCTTCGCACGACGAGCAGCAAGCTCGATGGTCTGAAGGTCACCACCATTCAAGTCTTCCTCAACTGCACTGATACCGATGGGGAATGAAACCTCAGCGGGGGTCAGAACGAGTGGAGTAAGAACACCTGAAAAGGTAAGGTTCATTTGCTCGTAACCGGTTCGACGACGAGTTGGGCTAGAGTGATCTCCAGTTTGGAAAGACCCGACCCATTTGTGTCCACTGCCTCGTGAGGGCTGACCTTCACCATGAACCCGAGCATGTTCAGCCAAAAATGGCGTGACAACATGGCGGAGGTCACGAGCTTCACGTGCAGCCTCAATAGAGGTAGCAGACAATAGTTCATTATCAACTGTCAATGACGTAGTTGGCATGATTATCTCCTACAAAAAATTAACGGCGCCGTTGCTGTTCTCGCAACTTTGCCAAAGCTTTGGGATTGTCCCGTAACCATTGTATCCTAGCCATCTGCCCTCTTGCACCATTATAACCCTTTTCCATCACCCACTTTGGAACAGGCTCACCCCCATCTGGTTGGGATGATTGGGTGTTTCGTTGGACTTTTCGTGCAGAAACAGCTCGTGCTGCTCGCTCTTTCTCTTGAGCCTTCTGCTGTTCCCGAAGGATTCTGTTGCGGTCGGCCAGGTTGTAAGCATCTTCTAGACTGATTTGAGCACCGGACTGCTGACGCTCTTCCATTATCTGACGAACTTCAGATTTGAAGGCCTTCTGCTTCATCAGTGGATGTGCTTCGACAAAGTCTTGGTACTGAGCCATTTGTTGAGCTCGTTGCGCTGCTTCTGTGATTGGAGCTTGAAAAGCTTTCATCGCTTGTGCAACACCACGCTGGATGCGTTGTTGAATACCCTCTTCAGAATATGGGTCTGCAAGCTGGTCATCCGGCGTATCAGCACCTTGAATCAATTCTTGAAGTTTTGGGTCTGTCAAGACTCGATTCAAATGCGCACGGTTTCTTATAAGATCTCGTGCTTTGACTTGCAGTTCTTGCTCTCGCTTTTCAATCTCAGCTACACGAGCTTTCATCTGCTCTGCTTCACGGTCAAGTTCTTGACGCTGTGCAGATACCAAATGCCTGAACAACCCACGGACATTGGCGGGGAGCTTGTCTATTGACTCCTCGTCAATGCTTTCCATGAGTTGTTCGTTTGGCTTGTCTGGTACATCTAAGCGTCGCAAGAGTTTGCGTATCTTGTCAGATTGGCTCACCTCTTCGGGCTGTGCAGCAACCTCAGCTTCTACTTCCGCTTCCGCTTGGGGTTCCGCAGCCTCTTCTGCTTCTTTGGCTTCTTGAGGTTCAGGTTGAGCCTCTGCCGCTGTCGTATCAGACTGGGCAGGTTCCCCTACCTCATTAAGTTCTGATGTTTCGTTGACTACTGCAACATCTTGCAACGTGCTATCTTCTTCTGACATAGTTACTCCTACATGCCTCTCATTAACGCTTCATCGTCGTCATCCATGTTCTCTTCGTCCATGGCAACATCACGCTCAGCTTGGTTCATTGGTTCTTCTTCGTCCATCTCTGGCTCAGCTCCCTCTTGAAGGTCTTCAATCAAACCCTTGTCGTTTGACATGCGCTTGAATTGACCTGCGGCCTTTGTTAGAGCTGCATCTGAATTAAGTTCTTCTGGTTGCATGACAAACTTGTCATACTCACCAAGTTGATCTACAAAACTCATGATGACGACAAATGGTACAAATACCTCTGCAGGCAATGGTCCATCCATCTTCTTTTCAGCAGACTCAAACTCGACAGGTGGAATACCAGCTTCTACCTTATCAAGAAAACTATTCATGCTGTCCACCAGGGACATGATTTTCTTGGTGGTAAATGGTTTCTCAGGTCGAGGCGCAGCTGCAGCAATCGCTTCAATCTGTGCAGCTCGTTGTTGATCTTGCGCTGCCATTACATCCTGAGGGCTTGCTCCACCCTGTTGTGGAGGCATACCTTCGGGAGGCATAGGGGCTGCTTGTGGGGCACCAGCGGGTGGCATTCCCATTTGGTCTTGTGGCATACTCATGGACTTTCTCCTTTATAATTAATTGTTCCACGGTTTTTGATGACTCGCTTGGGCGTCCATCCCAGATCTCTCTGACGGCGGTAGTCTGCATAACCTGGATGATGTTCCAATCGATCTTGCATATCCGCCACGATGGCATCTTCTTCACGAACCTTCTTTTGGTATTCTGCCATATCATCGCTGAAATCGACATTTCCTTCAACAGGAACTACACCCAATTCTTTACATACCTCGGCCCGGTGAGACATGGAAGTGATTTCTCGCCCCAAGCCACGGTCAAAGTACGGAAACTCCGTATCAAAGCTGGATGAAAATTTTTGTAACCCAAATGGTTGCACATATTTTTTTGCATAAGTGCCGTCTTTAAAGTCTATTCTTTTTGGAGCCTCTCCAACTTCAAAGTAGTCTTCAAATGTCATCTCAGTCGCAACATCTTCATCAGTGTATATTTTATATGTGTAAATGGGCATTATGCTTGCCCTCCTCGTATCGCATCAAGAATCACAACAACCGCTTGTGCTTGCTCCTCAGGCGGCATTTGCAACGCTCTCTCGATCAATTGCAAGACTTCTGGATTCTCTTGAAAGATTTCAGCCAAAGTCTGCAACGCTTGAGGCGGCGGCATTTGCTCTATCTCCGCTATAGCTGCGCTGAGTTGTTGATCCGGTGCAGGTTGTTGTTCGCTCGGTTGAGGCTGCGGCTGAGGCTGAGGCTGTTCGACTTGTTGTTGCGCAGCTTGCTCCTCTTCTTTCTCTTTGACTTTGCCTTGTACATACTCAAAGGAAAGGTTCGGGGGAAACTCAAAGCGTTCATGAATCGTTTTAAGTAACTCCTCAGCCATCTGACCAACTGGTCCACCTTTTGTAGAGATGTCCATCAACTGCAGCATCTTGTCAGACAATGCCAAGATGTTTGAACGCATCTCTTGGTTAGCCAATGGACTTCGTCCAGCTTCACTGAAACCAATCTCAAAGTCAGAGTCAATGTCTTCACCCGTGATGACTACTGTATCGCCATTCGGCATGATAAGACGAATCTCTCTTTCCGTTTGACGCTGTCGCTCTTCATCCTCACGCTCTTCTGCTGTGACATCAAGAGCCAACTCAAGTATGCTTCGATCATCCTCGTCCTTCTCAAGCTTGTCCTCATGTACATATCCAGCTTCTCCGAGCTCTTCATGCTCAGCTTCAGTCTCTGCCATCTGACCTTCTTTGGTCTCTGGATCATACATCATGTGCGGATTGTACTCTTGAGCATCTTCATTCAGCCCGGCATCATCTCGTTCCTTCTGCAACTCGTCGTTGTCTTTTTCAACGCCCTCTTCATCCACATGAACATCAGCACCTTCAGAGTCTCCCGGGTCATACAATGACGCTGTATGTGCAGCTAGGCACAACTGTATGATGCGAACCAACCACAAGTCTCTTTGCTCTGCATGTCGACCAAACTCACTCTGTGTGTGTCCCTCAATGGCCACAATCTCAGAGGCTGTTGCTTGTGTGACCTGCCCAAGTGCAGCAGGCGAGATGGTTGTGTTGCGATCAAGGTCTAACTCTGCAACGCTCATTGCTTGCTGGACATTTGCAGAGATCGGACCATGTCGTACGGGAACAACTACATTGGCAAGATTGCCAGCATACTGCTCGTCAACTTCAATAATTAATCCATCTTCACCTGCTTTCAAGTCCGTGTATGCATCAGCATCCAAAGCACCTTTCGGTGTTAGATAAACTCGTGCATCTCGTCTTGCTGCTTGCGCCATATAACTTCGCATGGTGTTGAGCTCTCGTTGCTGCGGCATCAGCTGGTCTGCATATGCGACGCCTCGATATGGATACTCTGGCTCATGTTCAAAGATCAACGGCACAATGTGTGGCATGGGCTTGCCACGGGGATCCACTAATGGGAGTGGTCCCATAAATACTGGTCTAATCTCTCCTTCATATCCTTCGTCAAGTATATATATCTCCAAGCGGCCCTTGTATCTCGTACCATCGGTATCATAAAAATCATCGACCAAATTACAAAACTCAAGTACACGAACGAAAGCTTCGTTATCGCCATAAGCATTTTCATCTGAACTTCGAACCTTCTTGGATCCGACGAGATAACTCCCCAGAAAGTCATCACGAGAAGTACCCCCAATGTCATCAGATAAACCGTATTCATCGATTACCTCCTCTTTTGGCTTGAAACTCACATGCCCAAAGAACCGAGCATCATCCCAGTCATGGACATCACAGTCAAGCACCATTTCCCAATATGGGAAGACTCGCATCCATACACGGTCTAATCCCTCACCTGCTGGATCATAGCCGACCTTTGCACCCGCACCTTTATACAAAAGGGCTTGGCGTGAAGCTGCCATAATTCTTTCCCGCATCAAAGGCTGGTTAATCCAATCGTTTACAAGCAACTCTGCCTTGTCCACATCACCTGTGGTGTATGGACTCTTGGATACGACAACCTTTATCCGTCTTGGATATAGATTGCTTAAGTATCCAGTCAGAGCTGGCTTGATTTTATTGACCTCAATCTGGTCAATCCTTGTCATCTCATAGGCTACATTCAGGTCTTCTTGACCCTCGATGTATCGCCAAAATTTTGTTGTGTAAGACGCCTTTGCCAAAGCCATGTATGGTTGATCACTTTCCATACGCTGGTCATGAGCGTTCAAGTGATCCATCACCCTTTCTGGCGGCAGAATGTCTTCACTAAAATCGTAATCTTTAATCTGATTTCTTTTCATCCGATTGCTCTCCTGATTCTGTCCGCTGGGTTTCTGGCCCCTTGGAATTCTCTTCTACTGTACTTTGGCTTTCCTTGCCATCCAGGGCAGGTTTGCAAAGCCCATACGGCCAACACAAATGCATCGGAGTGGTCATCATGGTATCCATCTTGTCCTTCTATTCGCCCGTGTACTTCTCGCACATGCATGAGCTCTTGTATGGTTGCATGATCATTCATAAGGAATGAGTCGCCATTTAATAACTGACGAGCATGTCCATATGCAATCTCTTTGTTACCCCGACTTGTCGTCCAATCTTTACCATTTTGGTCACGCCAAATTGGTGTGCCCTCTCTCAACAATGCTTTAATAATTATTCTTCCTGCTCCACCAGTATTTGCTTCACATAATACTCTGGCTCTGTTATAATACCGAGACAGGTTTGTGAGTTCTTCTGCAAATCTGTCTTCCCCACCTTGATTCATGCTGAGCACTGCGCATTGATTACCGTACTCATCGAGCACACACGCAACAGCAAAGTCCCCTCCTGTACACCAAGAGGGGTCACAACCAATCACATAATCCGTACCCATGTCAGGTTCGAAATATATTCTTAGTTCAGCCGTCTGTGGGCTTGGCAAATCATGTAGTCTATCGTTGAGATAATCACTGTCAAACCAGCACCCTTCCAAGACAATAAAACCATCTTCAACGGTTAAAGGAAACTCCCGCCGGAACCTCCTCTCTCCCATCCCTTCTACACCATGAATCATCTCATGACGCCAATACAGCTGGGCCATATCTAATTCATAGAGCTGCTTCAGTTGCCACTCTTCTTCGTTAGGCTCCCATCCACTTGGCGGATCCATCCGATACGAACTGTGATCACTCCACCGTGAGAATATAAACTTTGTGCTCTCATCGCCGTTGCGCTCTGCTTCCATTGCGCTCAAAACACGCTGATGATAAAAGTTGCCCGGCCCATTTGGCGTTGACACAATGATTATCTTGGTGTCCGGTCCCTCATGCAAAGTCGATCTTAGTCCTGCCCATACATCTTCGGGATGTGCCCAGAAAGCCAACTCTTCGGCAATCATGCGCTGGTATGTCCAACCTCGACCATGTGTATCCCCTCGAGCTGTCATGTGGTCTATAAGGGCTCCTGTGCGCTCTGAGATAAGTGTTTTGTCATTCTGGTTTATCTTGAACGGATTCGCAGCTTTCAACTCCGCAGGTAGAAAATTATAGTAGGTTTGAAACTTCTTAAAAATACTTTTGGTTGTCTTGTTGTGGTCAGCTGCAACAATTGTGCGCAACGGTTTGTTTGCAGTAAATGTCTCCCAAAATGTGTCAGCACAGTTGGCAGTTGTAATTCCAATCTGCCGAGGCTTCAAAACAACAACCGTTCTGGTTTGGGGATCCATCAATGCCTGAATCAAACTTCTTTGCTCAGAAAAAGGATTGCGGAAGGATGTCACATTTGCTGTGGCATCCTCAAACTTTAAACGACTTATAAAGCGCCGTCGATCAGCAATGACCGCTTCTAGGCCTCTGGCATCCATCCGTTGTCTTCCTCAACGCCTTCGGAGAACCACTCGTCCAAAGCACTGTCGTGCATTTGTTTCAAGCTGGCATTTTGTACCATCTGCACAACAAGCTTGGCAGCGCCTAAGTCGCCATCAACCAAGCCAAGCATTATTGCCCGGTTGGCTTCAAACTCTAGAGCTCGCAAGTCATGAACTGTTGTGCCTGCATGCTCAGGAAATAACTCCTGCCACCAGTCGTTGAAGCCTTCTTGACCCTCCCACTGAGACCACAGTTTCATGGTTAAATGAGGTATTCGGCGACACCACTCTCCAACTAGCCGATAACCTTGGTCATACAAAGACCGAGCTACCTGGCGGGTTTCTTTTTGTTCCGGTGTCGCTGTAAACATCAGATGTCCTCCCTCTTCACAGACGGTATACCATGCTCATTTAATACCCCAGACTTAGCCGCTTTGCGTGCCTTTTGTTGTATCTGTTGGTCAGTCATGCGTGTAGCTGCAGGACGCTTCTTGTTCTGCTGCTGCAATCGACGACGATACTTTGCAAACCTTAGCAACTCTTCTGGTGTCATTTCTTACGCCGAGTTCTTGGTTTCTTTTCAACTTCTGCTGCTTCAGCTTTACTGCTGCTCTGCAGCTCTGCAAGAAGCCCTGCCATAATCTCTGAGTTCTGTCGCATCTGATTGCGCAAATGCTCAAGCTCCGCACTCTGCTTTGTCAGCAATGCTTCCTGCTCAGTCATCTTTGCTTGCACTTCTGCACTCATTGAGTTTTCTCTCGGCATTGGACCATGCTGTAGCATCTCTTTCATGACCTCTGGATCGAAAGGATTGTCTTGACGAACCCGTGGTCTACCCATTTCGTAAATCAAGTCCTTCTCAGCTCTAACATCAACCAGCTGCAAACCCACTACCATCACCTGACGAGGCTCTATGGACTCGTGAATCTGTGGTGTGCCATCTTGATTCTGACCTACCGCCCGGCGACGACGAACTTCGTTTGTTTCCATGCGATGTTCATAGTTGTAGAGCTCCCAGCTTCCGTTTGGTTGCACTGCAGTGTAGCTGTCTACCAACCACTCTACCATAGATTCAATCATGAAAACCCACTGTGGCGTGTCGACATAGCCCAAGACATTGCCGATGTCTACTGTCCACACATACGAATACTTTCGGTTCTTCTCAACATCAGATTCTTCTGTTTTTAAGTTGTCAAGCACCTTGCCAAGCAAATCTCTGAGATATGACAAGTCAAGAATCTTCTGATTCTCTTGTTTGCTCACACCCTCTGTCGGTGCTTGCGCACTGATGTATCCTTGGCGGCTCTTACGAAAGTTCTCAATAATACTCATTTATCTATCTCCTTTAGAATTCTAGATTGCTTTTCAAGTAATTCTCTAATGCGACGCTGTCTATTCAAATACTCTTCTTTGTCTTTGTCCAGATCAGACATCTCTGCAGCTTCTGCTTGTGCTGTGAGCTCCTTCTCGTGGTTTGTTGCTGCCACATCCCTCACTAAAATTAAACGATTGCGCTCAACTTCAATCTTCACAGCTTCTTCACGGTTGCGCTTTTCTCGTAATTTATTTGACATTCGACGACGCTCATACTCTGCATCTCGGATAAGCTCGCCCAACTCAGCATCGCTCAGATCAAAATGCTCTGCCCATAAGAACAAAACATGCATCGGTGGAATTAATCTTTTGTTGCCACGCTCAAACCACCTCATAGCCATGTACATACCCATGTGTGCGACTGACGCTGCAGCTCTCGGATTTTTAAATTCTGCTAACATCTCTTTCAAAATCATAGTGTGTTCATACAACCTTTTAAAATAAAAATCAAATATTTTTTATTGACGGTGCTTTTGCCTAATGCTATATACATATGGTAGTCATTCCGACTACAAATCAATCAAAGGAAAAAAAATGTACCTTAATCGAAAGATCCGTCAAATGCTTTATGCATGCAAGGGTCGACAAATTGTGCTTAGACATAAGCGCTTTCACGACGAAGTCATCGTCTGGGAGTTGGGTGAACACGATTGGACACGACAACCCAAACCTTCACATGTCAGTGGTTTGGATACCTCTCGCTTTGACTGCGGCATTACTTGGGTCACCAAGCGTAATATGCCCGAAGAAAGACCACTCGCTCACTTCAGATATGATGATCAACCCGCTGGTAAGTGGTATGTCTACCTGCCACATCACCTCAACCCCTACAATACTCTTATCGAACACGCTCGTCGATACAACCTCGTCACACACAATCCCAACATAGTCATCCCAGGAGACTTCTAACATGCATTCTATCCTACCACACTACGATGTATTCAACCCAGAGCTCAAATATGAGCGCACTGATGCCATCAATGACACCCTCGAAAGACTGAACAATGGTTTCGTTGAGTTTCTTGAAGAAGACTTTGAGGCCGCCCTTCTGTTGCCACTGCCCCAGCTTGCACTGCACCTCGACTGCGAACGCTCTGAGGCACACAACTTTAGACGCATGGTCGTCAAAGAAATCGACAAAACTCGACGACTGGCCTTCACACCAGAAAAAATCAGAACCATCAAGTTCACTGCAGAGAATGTTGTCATCAATCTGCAAGAACACATCGACCTCTTCGGCGAACCACCGTACGAAGTCAAAAACCGCTTAGAGGTCCTTCGCCTCAATAGCAAAATCATGACCGCAAAGGAACTCATCCAAAATTGCAACAAACTTCTTTCACAAGTCTAAACTCGGAGTATACAATGACTAAATTTAACATCATGAAAGCGGGCAAAGCCCAAAAGTCTACCTACATCAAAGGCCTCATCTACGGTGAAAGCGGTGCCGGTAAATCATACCTTGCCGCTACTGCACCCAGACCCTTGATCCTTCTGACTGAAATGAACGGTCAAGCAAGCATCATGCACTCAAATCCTGAAGCAGACATCCTGCACATTACTTCTTCTGATATGCTCGCTGAAGTTCTCAAAGACATTGACGAAAATCCAAACGATTACAAGCAATACGATACCATTGTCATTGACTCCATCACTGAAATGCAACGGCTCATCAAAGACAAGCTCACCGCTAACGGTCGCTCACCCATGTCTCTTCAACTGTGGGGTAAACTTGCAAACAATATGCGAGCTCTTGTCCGTCGTATCCGTAGCATGAAGAAAAATGTCATCTGTATCGCACTGCAGGAGACAAGCATCGACGAAGAAAATGGACATCGATACTACAAACCCGCATTCGAAGGTCGCAAAACATCCGGTGAGATTGCTCAGTTCTTCAACTTTGTCGGACTTCTTGGTACTTCAATCGAAGAAATCAACAAGAAAAACCACATCATCCGTAACTTGATGGTCGAAGGTCCACAGCGTATCATGTGCAAACCCACATATCCTCTGACCGGAACCATCAAAAATCCAAATATCAACAACATCTTTCAACAAATCTTACGCCCTTCAAAGTAGAGGACATCATGAACGACGATACAGTAAAGAAACTTATCCTTACCATCTATGCCATGCAAGAAGAGTGCCGCCATCTCAACAATGGTGGTGGCTCTTGGGTCGGCGCTCACTTCATTCACAACTTTGATGAGTCAGACCGCAAGCAAGCCTCACTGCAAGAACGCATTACAGCTGCCGCTAACAATGTCTTCACTCAAGCCGGGAAGTACGAAACCAACTTTATTGACCATGCTGTCAAGCACACCATGATTCAACTCGATCAAAAGGACAAAAAATAATGACCCGCATTACTCTCCAGTTTGACTCCTACAAAGACATGATTGCGTTTTGTAATGAAATCTCTTCTAACAACCAAAACAAATTGAAGAAGACCACAAAATTTAAAAATCTTGACGATCTCAATACAAACATCGTCAATTTCTGTGATCATCTTGAGTCAGAACTCCAACAAGAAGCTCACCCTGTACATTCCATCTCAAAATACATTGACCATGATGAGCTGAGAAACCCAAAACTCTCTGGTATGGGCAGCAAAGAAAAGGCAATTATTCGACTCTTTTGGCGATCTCAAGCCTTTTCATATCAAATGCTCAGACAACGCATGCCACAAAAGACGGACGGCGGTAGCTACATAGAATACAAGCGTGTCGTTGCCAAGATGGTTCGAAAACATTTGTTGGTGCAGCTCCCCTTTGATCACTACACTGTCAATCCTTTGATCATGAAAGCGAATCCAAGTTGGCTTGACACCAATAAAGGCAAATAAATATGCACGCTATCCATCCATCCAACATCAAAATGGCCGAGCAATACTGCCAATATGCCATCAAACTCCTGCATGACAACACCCCATATGACCGGGCTGTGTTTCAAACTGGTGTCGCAGCTCACTACATTCTCGAGGTCCTTGGACTCAAAGCCAATGAACTTCAGCGTGAGCTCACACATGATGAAATTACACAGCTCATTCAAGAGACCTGTCAGCTCCTTGTGACCAAGTCCAGAGAATACGATGGCGTGCCTGAACCGCCCATCCCTCTGCTCAACATTCAAGAGGCTCAAGAGATTACCATGCGCTATGCTCATGCCAACCCTCTGCCACATGATGCCTTCTATGAGATGCCATACGCTCTCGATAAAGATTGGCAGCCCGTTGAGTACAATAGCCCGGCTGCTGTTTTTCAAACCATCATCGATATGGTACACTACTACACCGAAGACGATGGCGTTAGAGTAGCTCTTGTCCGTGACTACAAGTCCTCATGGTACATCACTGGTCAACTGGATAATCTGCAGCGTAAAGCTCAAGCCATGGTCGCTTGGATGAAGTTCAGACCCGACAAGCTGATCCTTCAAGTCACCTCCATTCGCACCGGGCAAACACTTTCACGTGAGCTGTGGGTTCCTCAAGTCGAAGACAAACTCAATGAATGGTCTGACTTTATCAAGATGGCCTCTCTTCAGCTGACAAATGTCGACAAACTGAGAGCTCAACCTGGACCTAACTGCTACCAGTGTCCCTACACTGCAGCCTGTGAGTTCGTTATCACTCACGCCAATAAGTCAAATCACCTTGTCCATAAGTATGTCGCCGCTCTGTCTGTTGCCAAAGGCCTCGAGAAAGATGTCAAACACATTACCAAAGACAACCCCGTCCAACAAGGCTCTACCATTGTCGGATACACACCCAAAGAAGTCAAGACCATCAGCAAAGACGCTACCCATCTCTTCCTGAATGCCGCATTCGACGCTGGTTGGGACATCTATACCTTCTTGGAATACATCAAACTCACTCGGTCTCAAGCCGAAAAACTCTATCGAGACCTGCCCGAAAAGGCTCAACAAGAACTCAAAGAACTCTTTATCACTAGAATCTCACCCCGCTTCGGAGTACACAAATGAACTTCTCTACTTGGCTCGTTATGCAGCTGCATCGACACAACCTTTCTCAAACCGACTTTGCTCATCAACTCGGTACTCACAGACAAACCGTCGTTAAATGGGTAACCAACCAAACCGTGCCCGGCATCGAGTCTATATCTCGTGTCGCTGATTGGCTGGCTACACATGAAACTTCTCCATGGGCTGGTATTACAGAGATGAAGAAACAGTTCAATCAAGTCATGATGGACTTGCTTTCCGGCGATGCTTCCCTTTGCCCTCTTTGTGGCGAGGTGGTGGCCACTCCAACCCTCGACGAGTAGCATACTTGTACGCTACACGCTGAAGCTGGTTCGCTGTTCGTCCTGTCTCGTTCATCAAACATAACCAACTTACACCATGCTGCCTTGCTCGGTAGATGCGACCACCATCCGTGATTGCCTCTAACGGCCAAGGCAGTCCCTTTCTTTTGGCATACCTGGCAGCTGCACGCATCGCTGTGTGTGCTGTCCTGTAACCCAATGCCTTTGCTACCTTGCTCCAGCTGACACGCCAGAACAATCGGTAGTTGTAGCTGTCTTCAGGTTTGACCGTCATACCTCTCCCCCCATGGATCCTCTATTGGGCATAGCTCCTCGGGGCTGACTGGCTGCTCTGGCTTCTTAAACCAACTTCGTATCCACTCCCAAAGACGCATCACAACCTCCTGTCGAACAAGTCGACACACTGCTTGTATGCTTCACCTAGCTTGCTACACTCTTCTAAGATCAACAGCTTGTCAGACACATTGCTGATGCGCTCACACTCACCACCACTCGTCTTGCTGTCTATGCCCCGTGTCGTCATCCGACAGAACATCTCTCGACACAACAAGTCACCATTGCTTGCGATGTACTCAGCTGAACATGGCACTGCCAATAAGTCAGTGTCTGTCAAGTTCGCACTTGGCTCATGCAACGCTATCGTCGCCTTGATGATCTCCTCAACATCTATCTGTTCAGGTTCTTCTTTGTTGCGTTCTGCAGCTACCCAAGCTGATGTTGTCACTGCGATGCCGCCCAATACTCCTAATAATACTAACATGTTTTGCTCCTTTAATAATCTGTCCAGACCCATGATCCTGTATCCTTTCCTTTTTTGCGATAGTAGTCCCTGAGACCACTCTCAAAGTCTATAGCACATACTCTTTGAAATCCCCATAAATCTCGAACCGTGTAGAATCTCTGACCACGCTTTTCTGCTGCTTCCCGCAACAGTATGTCTAAGACCTCTATGGTTGCCTTGGCATCTGCCATGGCGTCATGAGCATTCTCTAGCTCTATGCCTCTACGCTTGCATACCGCTTCCAGCTTGTGGTATCCACGCCGTCTGCGCTGACTGTCTACATACCGGGCTAACACAAGCCCACATATGCCAAACCAATTGTATCGCTCTTCCCAAAGATGGTCTGTGCGTCTGAGCTCTGCATTCAAGACTTGCCAATCATACGATAAGTTGTATGCCACCAATATGCGGTTATGCAGCAGTTCTCGTATGCCACCTTCTTGGGAATAGCATTGAGCAAAAGTAGGACAATACACGACATCTTTGTCGTATATGCCATGGATCTTAGATGCTCCCTCAGGGATCTCTACTCCAGGATTGAATCGTTGATTGTATACAACCTCACCATTGCCATGTCCTAAATTAGCATGAATGATGGACATCGATACAGCTCTACAGTTGAGAGGGTCAATACCTGTTGTCTCAAAATCAATCACCGCTACGGGCAGACCGAATACGACGCTGTCTAAGTACTCGTATATTGGATACCGCAATCTCAACCTCCGGCATAAGCTCTGCTTCCCATATGTATAGTATGTCGTCCTTCATGGCGACTACCGCTTCTGGCCATCCAGCTTTACGCAAGGCATTCAGCACCTCTGCCCAAAACTCTAGACAAGCCCCATTACGGAAAGCTTTTTGTACTAGTCCATAGCTCATCCCAGAAAGTCTGCTGACCTGTGCCATACTAAAACGCTCGTATGGTGGACAATTAGCATATAGCCACCGATACATGGTGACTGCGTGCTGATTATCTGGATTACAATACCGAGGGACGGGGATATGGTCGTAATACATGGATTATGTATAGCTGAAGTCTTGACAATCCACAAGTTCAAAGAAAAGTAATTTACTATCACGCCCCTTGCGGGCGTGAGTACCCTCCTCTGGAGGGTACGCTGTGAGATCCACAGCAAACAAAAGAAGGGGTCATAGGGGCCCCGCTTTTGTTTGCTGTGGTTCCGGCGGCGGGAAAGAAGGGGTCATAGGGGCCCCGCTTTTCCGCCGCCGGGCTCACAGCAGCCCCCCCTTTTTCCAAAGGGGGCGGGGGGGGTTGTACCCTCCACGGGAGGGTACGCTGTGAGATCCACAGCAAACAAAAGAAGGGGTCATAGGGGCCCCGCTTTTGTTTGTTGTGGTTCCGACAGCAGGAAAGAAGGGGTCATAGGGGCCCCGCTTTCCTGCTGTCGGGCTCACAGCGTGGGTGGGAAGAAGTTCCCCCCCTTTCTACAAAGGGGGGGTAGGGGGGATGAGGCGATACGGAGTTGCCAGCTCACGCTGGCAATGCAGTTCCTTTTGGGCCGCCGCACCCGGCCCTTGCGGGCCAGGATTGGCTACCAAGCTCCCTAGAACGGGGGCTCTTCTGTAGTATACAGGACCTCCCATGCCCCTTCGTATTCTTGCATTGATATGAAATTCGCCTTTAAGTCGTCAAGTCCCGATTCTATGATTGAATCTTTATATTTGGCCTCGAGATTATCAAGACTGTTAATTGATTTTTCAATCTTTCCAAATGCGATGTCTGACTTTTTGACTTCCAATAATTCTGGTCGATTGTGATATAGCCCAAATCTCAGTGACATTGAACCTTCAGCCCACATCAAATTAAACATTGCTTCGACATAGACGGTAAGCGCATCATGGGAAAGACTTTTGCGAATCAAAGCTGTACTGATTGCATACGCAACATTGAAACATGAGACTTTTAAATCAACATATATTTTTTCTTTTACTTCTAATTGGTTTGATTGTGCCATTTGGGAGGCTCCTTTTGATTGTTGTATGAAAGCACCGTGCTTTCATGTATATAGTATAACACGGTGCAAATGGATAATCAGGTTTTTTTGTCAGAAAGATGTCAAGACTGATGTAAATCACTCGAGCCGTTCCGCCTAGTAAGACTGCTGACTCACTGCGTGTGGTCTTGTCCAGCTTCACTCCCCGAGCTACATCAGGAGTTCGTGCCCCCTCAGACTAGCAGGTGTAAGCTTTCTTACACCTGATTGGCTGATGGTTACGCAGGGTCGTTAATCGAATGCGGTATCTGAGCATTCGATTGGCGAGCCTGTGGGGGTTCGTGCTCCTGATGTAGCTCGGGGTGGGAAGTTTGGACAAGGACGCACGCAGTGAGGCCGCAGGCTGACTAGGCGGAACGCCTATCACGCAACGAGGAGGAGGAGTACATCTATCACGACTGCAAGGCTGGGGAAGGGGCCCTAGTCTTGCAGGCGTGAGTGCCCTCCACGGGAGGGTACACCTCAAGTCGACGATGACAGGGGAAGGGGCCCCTGTCTTTGTCGTCTTGTGGTGTGGGTGGGAAGAGTCCCCCCCTTTTTACAAAGGGGGCTGGGGGGTTGTGCCCTCCACGGGAGGGTACGCTCTGCAACAACAGACACTGGGGTAGGGGCCCTAGTGTCTGTTGTTGCATGGCGTGGGTGGGAGGAAGTTCCCCCCCTTTCTACAAAGGGGGGCTAGGGGGGATGAAGCGATACGGAGTTGCCAGCTTACGCTGGCAATGCAGTTCGTTTTCGCCGGGCTACCTCCCCCTCTTGCGAGGAGGAGGAGCGGCCCCTCTGGTTAGAAGGGTGCTTCGTCTGCTTGTAGTCTTCTCACCTCCTCGCTTGCAAAGGTCTCCGCTGCCTTGAACGCTGTTTCAAGTCCGGTCATCCACTCTCCCACCTCTGTGTATTCTAGGCAGCTTGTCTCGAGTAGATGGTGTACGGTGTAGCATGCTTCGAAGTCCCACTCGTAGGGGCCTCGGCTGCTGTGATAGCACTCCATCATTCTTGCGAGGGCATAGTGTGTTTTGTGGTAGATGTTATCGAGTTCGTCTAGCTCGTCAATCTGCAGTGTGCTGCGTCGGCCCTCCTCTATGTTGCGTCTGAGTTGCCAAGTCATCACAGCCCAGATGGTGGATTGGATGGTCTCGAGTGAGTTGATGAGGTCATTGGCGACCTTGTGGTATTGACTGATGAGTGCCATGGGAGGCTCCTTTTGATTGGGAAAGCTTGATTGCTTTCTTACTAATAATATACCATTATACATATGCACCGTCAAGGAAAAAAGTGGGGCTGATGCATTTTTTTTTGCGTCCCGACTTGGCAG
>CEPH01049071.1_pt1 | contig 19495 bp, 21 predicted proteins | sample 530571 | NCBI WGS metagenome assembly CEPH01 (sample SAMEA2620413, study PRJEB7988) | marine metagenome | biome: marine biome (ENVO:00000447); feature: surface water layer (ENVO:00002042); material: "saline water (ENVO:00002010), including plankton (ENVO:xxxxxxxx)" | depth 5 m | reverse complement strand
GCGCCGCCGCCCAGGTTGATACCCACGCCCAGCCCCACGCCTCCGCCATAGCTACCCGCCGATCCGCCCGCGCCGACCGAGACCGGGCTGCGCCGCCCGCCTTCGGTCAACTGCTCGCGCTCGACACTGACGCTGGCGACCTGCCGCGCTGCGGGCCGCGCGTTCTCAGCATAGCCGAACGTGCTCAGCTCGCGCGCCACGGCCTCAGTGTAAGGCAGCATCGCAAGGCCCTGCTCTGCCGATCCGGGCGCGGTTTCGACCCGCAGCGTGGTGTCGCCCAGCTGCGCGCGCGAATCGGGCGCGATGAAGCGGGTCACCTCGATCGGGCCGGCAGGGCGCGCGGTGGTGCAGGCGGAAAGCGGCAACGCAGCGATCGCTGCGATGAGGGCGAATGTCCTGTGGCGGGCGATCATGGCGGTGGGCATCCTCTGGCGATAGTGCTTGAATTCCAGCGCGAAACCGGGTCTGGCATGGCGATAACGCATGGACCGGGCAAAGCGTGCCCCATTGCCTGCCCCGTCGCGTGGGGCCGCGCAGGTGCCCGCGACCGCGATGCTTGACTTTAGAGCCTTCGTGACTAGATAGCGCCGCAATGATGCCGGCATCGCAGGCTGTTCTGCGGTGCCGTTTCTTTTGCAGTCGATTTTTTCGGTCGATGATTTTTCCAGGGTAGTGCCATGAAGATTCGCAACAGCCTCAAGTCGCTCAAGAACCGTCACCGCGATAACCGCGTGATCCGTCGTCGCGGCCGGACCTATGTGATCAACAAGACCAACAAGCGGATGAAGGCGCGCCAGGGCTAATCGCCCCGGTGGCTGCTATCATCGGATAGAGTTTCGCGAGCGGAGCGTGGGGCCATCGGGCCCCGCGCTCCCTTCGTTGCGTCGATTGGCGACGCCATGAAAAAGCCCTCCAGGCCATGATGGCCGGAGGGCTTTTCCTTTGCCGGTCGTCTGGGAGGCCGACCGGCAGGTGGATCGTTTGCTCAGGCTTCTTCGGTCTTGCAGCTGGCGAGGGTCGCCTCGTCCACGTCCTTGCCCGCGACCGAGAAGCTTGCGATCGGGCCGAATTCGCCGGCCAGCTTCTTGCACACCAGTTCGGGGCGCGAGCGGGCCTTGGTGCCGACGCACACGGTGCCCGAGCAGATGAAGGTGCCGCCGCGGATGATCTCGGTCCGCTTTTCGACCGGCTGCTGCAGCGTGGCGCGGTAATAGGCACCCGACTGTGCGTAGGCCGGTGCGGGGGTGACGGTCGCGCCGAAGGTAAGCGCGGTGGTCAGCACGGCAACGCTGCCAATGGCGAGCTGGCGAAGGGGGTTCACGCGGTTGGTCATCTCGATCTCCTGTTGGCGATAATTCGGGCCGCAGAATTGGCCGGACAGTTTAGGTTGCGAATCACCACCTATCCGATTAGGTTGCAGGTTGCAACTAAAAACCGAGTTTCAATTTTGTGACCCCGCGCATTTGGGGTAAGCCTGCCATTTGGAGAGGTTGACGATGGGTACAGACGTTCGCGAACCACTGAAGGAGCTGAGCGCCTGCGGGCTGCCCGCCGCGCTCGAGGTGATGGGCGAACGCTGGAGCTTCATGATCCTGCGCGCCAGCTTCAACGGCGTGCACCACTTCGAAGAATTCCTGAGCGAGCTGGGCATCGCCCGCAATATCCTGTCGAACCGGCTCAGCCGGCTGGTCGAACACGGCATTCTCGACCGGGTGCAGGACGAACAGGATCGCCGCCGGGTGGAATATGCGCTGACAGAGAAGGGCTTCGACCTGCTGCCCGCGATGGTCTCGCTGCGGCACTGGGGCCTCAAATACGGTGTCGAAGGCATCGGCATGGACCCGGTGATCGTCGACGAGCGCGACCGGATGCCCATCGGCCCGGTCGCGATGCTGGCGCATGACGGGCGCATTCTGGGCCCGGCGGACCTCAACATGATGGCCCGCAAGGATCTGCCCGAAGCCGGGCGCAACCGCCGCGAAGGTGCCCCTGCCGACGGCGAGGCCGCGCAGGACCTGCCGCGCGAAGCGGCGGAGTAACCGACTGCGCGCCCGATCTGACAGGGCGTAAGGCAGGCCAGGCGGATTGGCGCAAGGCGCTGTTCGCGCATCGATCTTGATTGCGCAGGGCACCACCGCGAATTATAAAAGACGTAACGTTACCGGGCCCCTCTGGCGAGCGCGTTTGGCGCGCTCGTGATGTCGGAACGAGATGTTCTCCGCAGCTCAACCCGGTCCGTTTCCCATGTCCTTCTGGCACTCATCTCCCCGCGCACCTTCGGTAGCGCCGTCCCGTAAGGCGAATCGCCTGTGATGCAGGCCATCGTCTATCTCCTCGATGCGGCGATCGTGGTCGCGGCGGTGCTCTCTGCCTGGTTCTGGCTACGCGCGAGCGGGAAGCGCGTGCGCCGGGTCAGCAAGCACGAAACCTTCGACTATGCCGATATCAACCGGCTGGTCGTCGCCCTCAACCGCGCGCAGATCCTTAATGCCAGAGCAGCCAAGGCCACCGCCGCAGCTGCCCTGCTGGGTGGGCTGCGCGTCCTGCTGGATTTCCTCCCATGACGATTCTTCTCCTGATTGCGGGCCTCGTCCTGCTGGTGGTGGGCGGCGAGCTGCTGGTGCGCGGCGCAGTCGCGATCGCGGGCAGGCTGGGCGTATCGCCGCTGATGATCGGCCTGACCATCGTTGGCATGGGCACTTCGATGCCCGAACTCGCCGCGAGCGTGCAGGCGGCCCTCGCAGGCTCGCCGGGCATTGCGCTGGGCAATATCGTCGGCTCCAACATCGCCAACAGCATGCTCATCCTCGGCGTGGCGGCGCTGCTCGCGCCGATAGCGGTCGCGCGCGGCACGCTGTGGCGCGATGGCGGTGTCGGCGTGCTGGCGGCGGTCGCGCTGCTGGCACTCGGCCTGACCACCGGGCTGGGCAGGATGGCCGGGCTGACGCTGATCGTGCTGATGGTCGGCTACCTCGTGCTCGCCTACCGGCAGGAGAAGCACGCCGCCGCGCATAGCGCCGCGTTCGACAAGGCGGCAGCGCTGGAAAACATCGACCCCGCGCTCGGTACCCAGACACAGCGCCAGTCCGGCTGGGCCGTGTCGCTCGCCTTTCTGATCGCAGGGCTGGTCTGTATCGTCGGGGGCGGCACGCTGCTGGTCAACGCGGCGGTCACCATCGCCAGAGAATTCGGCATGTCGGAGACGCTGGTCGGCCTGACCATCGTCGCGGTCGGCACCTCGCTGCCCGAGCTGGTGACGTCGGCAGTCGCCGCGCTGCGCAAGCAGTCGGAAGTCGCGCTGGGCAACGTGCTGGGATCGAACATCTACAACGTGCTGTTCATCGGCGGGGTCACGGGGACGATCGCTCCCACGACGGTGCCCCAATCGATCCTCGGCTTCGATCTGCCGCTGCTGATCGCGGTCTCGCTGGGGGTGATGGTGCTGGCATGGACCGGCGCGCGACTCTCGCGGATCGAAGGTCTGGCTCTGGTGGCCGGTTACGCGCTCTATATCGCCTTCACCGCCGGGCTTATCTAGCGCCAGTGCCCGCCGGTGGCATTTTCGGGCTCGCGACGTAGCTCTCTCGCTCAGCAGTACTTGTTGACCGGATTGCCCAGGCACAGGTTCTTCTCGTACCGCTGCCAGTTGGCGATATCGCGCGCCGAGCTGCCGAAGGGTGTGGTCGGCGCGCGGTAGGTGCCGGGCGAGGTGTAGCCTGCGTTATAGGCCTGCGATCGCCATGCGCTGGCCTGCTGTGCAGCCGCCTCGCGCCGCATCTGCGCCTCCCGGGCAGCGTCTGCCTGCCGATCCTCGTAATCGACGCGCTTCTTCAGTCGCGCGGCGTCGGGGCAGCTCTCCTGCAATCCCGTTTCGCACGCCTTGCGATGGAACCGGTAGGCGCGGCGATGATCCCAGTTGGCCTCCAGCGCCTCCGCCCAGACGCGGCAGGCGCTGCCCGATTCGTACCGCTCGCACAGCGTCTCGGCGAGGTCGTAGGTGATCGCGTTGTAGAAGCCCTTCTCGTTCCGGAAGTACGCCAGCGCGCGGTAACACGTGTCGGGCAGGGCACCCTGCATGCACATGTCGGCCATCACGAGCGCGCGCTTGCCAGGATCGGTGGTCTCGAAATCGTCCCACGGACGGCACAGATCGTAGATACCCGCAAAGCAGGAAACGCGCGCGAACATGTGGGAGATGGGGTGCGGGTCTTCCGCAAAACTCGTGTTCTTGAACCGGCGATAGCCGATCTCGCAGCGGTCCTGATCCCCGGCGAGGCAGGCCTTCATCCACGTGGTCGCGACATCGCGGTCGGTGCGTTCGAACAGCTGCGCGGCCAGTGCGACCGCTTGGTCGCATGCGGGCCGGTTCTGCGAACTGCACGCTTCGAGGCTGGACCACCATTGCGCGCGTGCGGCCTGGGTATCGGTGCCCTGCGCTGCTGCGACCCCTCCCGTCGACAGCAGCAGCAGGGCAAGGACGAACGAGACCAGCCGGGACGGCATCAGCTGTTATCGGTCTCGCAATCGTCCAGCGCGGTCCACACCGCGCCCGTACCGGTCCAGGTGAAGGGGCCGTAGCTGTTCCCATCCATCTCGACGGAGAACGAACTCGCCCCCTTCAACGCGGCGTAGGTGGCATCCGATGCCGAACCCGGACCCCAGCCGGCCCAGGCATATTCCTGAAAGCCGCCGACATCGTATCCGCCCGAGCGCGAGGGCGCGCTGCTGCCGGTGTCGAAGATCACCGTGACGGGGTAGTTCGCGTCGGCATCGGCCTGGCGGAATTTCTGGATGAACGGGCCGTAGAGCGACACGCCCAGATTGCCGTCGCGCAACCGGCGCGAGAATTCGGCGCGGATCTGCTCGCCATCGCCATCTGTGCCGAACACGCTGACCCGGCACACGCCGTTGCCATAGTCGACCGCCATGCCGTTCGCGTCGGGCTTGGGCCCGTCGACAATGGTCAGGCTCTGCAAGGCGAGGGCAGGCGACAGGGCGAGCCCGAGGGCGAAGGCGATACTCATGGACGAAGCTCCCGGCGAAGTGGAGTTCGCAAGGTAGCCGGGGCGCCGGCGGGCTCCAGTTACAAACCCTGTCAGGTTTGCCCGGGCGGCCCATCGGGCGTGCTTCAGCCCCACACCTCGATCTGGTTGCGACGTTCGACGCGGATCGGCAGGTCGACGTCGATCAGGTCGGACAGCTCATGTTCGGCGAGCAGCGCCCTGGCCGCCGGATGCCGTCCCGCATCGATCAGCCGCTGCCACAGGAAGAAGGTGTAAGGCTGCACACCGCCGGTATAGGCCACGTCGCGGAACGAGGTTTCGACCGTGCCGATCACGCGGCGATGCGGCCTGTCCGTCACCGGATCGCCGGCCTTGGGCTGATGCTGCGCCACGTAATCGCGCAGGAAGGCGAGCCGGTCGGTCAGGTCGGGGATCAGCTCGCGGCGGATATGCGCGAGCAGCGGCGCAAGTGTTTCGGGCAGGTCGCCATCGGGAAACTCGGGTGCGGGCGTGGGGTAGTCCACGCTGTCGAGATCGGGCGCATGCATCCGCTCGACCCAGCGGAACACGTGCGGCGCCTCGCGCTGCATGATCGCCAGCGGCACCGGATCGCGCCCCAGATGCGCGAAGAGCGGGCCGAACATTGCATAATCGGCAATGCTCGGGCTCGCGCCCAGCAGGAACGGGTAGTCCTCGAAATGCGGGTCGAGATGGGCGAGCAGCTCGTGATAGCTTCGCTCGATCTGTGGAATCGTCGCCGCATCGACGCCCAGCATCGGCAGGTAGGAGTGCATCCGGCCCATCGTCGCCTCGGCGCGGCTCGTATCGCTGCCGGTGGCGAAGGCGTGCTGCACGAAGTGCTCCTGCTCTCCGAGATAGCTCCAGCGATAGTGCATCGCGTGCCGGGTCAGGCCGACGACGGCATAGATCTCGAACAGATGCGCCAGCGCCAGCAGGCGTGCGTCGGCGGGGTAGGCGGGGTGCGGGACCGGGCCGTGCGATGTTCCCTCGCGCTCGAAATGGTCGATGATGTCGACCGTGTCCTGGATGATCGTGCCGTCCGCCAGCTCCACCACCGGGATGATCGCGCGGCCAATCGCGGGGAGGATGCGCTCCGCAAAATCGGGCTGGGTCGGCGGGCGTTCGATATAGGCGATGCGCTGTTTGCGCAGATAGCTGCGCGCGCGGCCGGTGTAGAGGGAATGCGGCAGGCCCCACAGGGTAACGGGTTTGGTCATGCCCGCCGTGGTCCGGCCTGCGCGCGGCAAGGTCAAGCCTGACCTGCCACGCGCAAACCGTCGCCCGGGGGAGGGTGCGGGGAGGGAACCCGGGCGAAGGGGAAAGGATCAGGCGGGGGCGGTCTGTTCCTCCCGCGTCTCTGCCGCAGCGGGCAGGCCCGCCTTGAGGAGGAAGAACCCGGCCAGCGCGGCGATCACGGACCCGGCCAGCACCCCGATCTTGACCGCGTCCACCTGCGCCGCGCTGTCGAAGGCGAGGTTGCCGATGAACAGGCTCATGGTGAAACCGATCGCGGCGAGCAGCGAGACGCCGTGGACCTGTCGCCAGCCGACATTCTCCGGCAGGCGCGCCAGCCCGGTCTTCACCGCGACAAACGCGAAGCCGAAGATGCCCAGCTGCTTGCCGATCAGCAGGCCAAGCGCGATGCCCAGCGGCAGCGGCGCGAGCAGGTCGGCAAATTCCAGCCCGCCCAGCGAGACGCCCGCATTTGCGAAGCCGAAGATCGGGATCACCAGGAAGGCGACCCACGGGTGGAGGAAGTGCTCCATCCGCTCGAGCGGCTGCGATCCGTCGCGTGCGCGCATCGGGATGGTCATCGCCGCGGCGACGCCCGCCAGCGTGGCGTGGACGCCCGACTTGAGGATGAACACCCACAGCACGATCGCGAGCAGGATGTAGGGAATGCTCGACCCGACCTTGAACCGGTTGAGTACGATCATCGCCGCCAGCGCCAGCGCGCCGCCGCCCAGCATCGCGGTATCGATCGAGCCGGAATAGAACAGCGCGATGATGGTGATCGCGCCGATATCGTCGATCACCGCGATCGCCAGCAGCAGCGCCTTGAGCGCCACCGGCACACGCGGGCCGAGCAGCGAGAGGATGCCGAGCGCGAAGGCGATGTCGGTCGCGGCAGGGATCGCCCAGCCGGAGATATTGGCCGGGCTGCCCATGTTGAGGCCGACGAAGATCAGCGCAGGCATCGCCATCCCGCCGATCGCCGCGACCAGCGGGAGCGAGGCCTGGTTCCAGCTCGAAAGCTGGCCTTCCACCACCTCGCGCTTCACCTCCAGCCCGACGAGGAAGAAGAACACCGCCATCAGCCCGTCGTTGATCCACAGCAGCAGCGGCTTGTCGATCGCGAAGCTGCCGACCGCCACGGTGACGGGGGTGTCGAGCGCGCCGAAATAGCTGCCCGAGAACATGGTGTTCGCCGCCAGCAGCGCGAGCGCCGCGGCGGCGATGAGGACGATGCCGCCCGCGCTTTCCTGCTTCAGGAAGTCGCGCAGGGCGGCTGCTGCCGATACGATCATGAAATGCTCATCCCTTGGCCGTGGTGCGATCGGGCTGCGAAAGCGCGGCGATCCTGTCCTTCAGGCGGAGCCGCAGGCGCTTGAGCCGCTTGACCTCTTCCTGTCGCGCCAGCGCGCGGGTGGTGTCGATCAGACGATCCAGCGCGCGGTGGCGCTGGCGCAGGTTGTCGAGGCGTGGCTGGCTCATGCTTGCTCTCCTTATGCTGGAAACAACCTAGGGCCGCGCTGCAATTGATACCAATTGATTTGCAGAGCCGATCCGATAGGCACTATCTATCACCGCATGGTTTCGCTCCGCCAGCTCGAATATCTCGTCGCGCTCGACGATCACGGCCATTTCGGGCGCTCGGCCAATGCGCTCAACGTCACCCAGCCGACGCTGAGCCAGCAGGTGAAGCAGCTGGAGGCGCGGCTGGGGTGCGATCTGGTCGAACGCACCTCGACCGGGGCGATCCCGACCCCGGTGGGGCGGCAGGTGGTCGAGCGCGCGCGGCAGGTGCTGATCGGGGTCGACGATATCCGCAAGCTCGCCGCGCAAGCCTCCGGCGGGCTGGTCGGCACGATCCGTTTCGGAGTGACGCCCACGCTCGGCCCCTATCTGATGCCGGCGGTGATCTCGCGCCTGCACCGCGCCTATCCCGATGTGCGGATGCACGTGCGCGACGGCATTCCGGACGAGCAGCTGGACGATCTGCGGCGCGGCCATCTCGACCTGATGCTCGCCCCCCTGCCGCTGACCGGCGACGATATCGAGATCCAGCCGCTGTTTCGCGAACGGCTGGTGCTGGTCGCCCCGCCCGACGATCCGCTGTTCGACCGGGCGAGCGTCACCCGCGCCGATCTCGCCGGGGCGGCGCTGCTGGGGCTGGATAAGCGGCACCACCACCATCGGCAGGTGATGCGCACGGCGGAGGAACTGGGCGCGCAGGTGCTGGGCGATTACGAGGGCACCAGCCTCGATTCGATCTGCCAGATGGCCGCCAGCGGTCTGGGGCTGGCGCTGCTGCCCGAACTCTACCTGCTGTCCGATGCGAGCGCGAACAACTCGGTCCGCCGGATCGAGGTGGAGGACTGGTCCGCCAGCCGCTCGATCGCAGCCGTCTGGCGCCGCGGCTCCCCACTCGAAGCAATGTTCGCCGAGATAGCCGAACGGATCGCGCACGAGGCACGGGCGACGCTGGAGGGGGTGGTTGGGTAGCGGGAGGCACGACGTAGCCGGTGTCGCGCACGCTATCGCGTTCAATTCGCTTGTCGGCCGATGGGGAATGTGTTCCCCTCCATGCATGAAGCGCGGACTTCTTCTCGGCATTATGGCCTGTTTTGTTCCGGCCCAGAGTGGTGCGGCCAAGGACGAGCCGACAATTGCGCTGGAGGATGTCGAGCGTGCCGACGCGATGGCGATCGCCGATCGTCTGCTGCCGCCAGAGATCCTCTCTACCGTGATCGAGGGGACGGTGCGCCGCGTGTGGGTCCCCGGCAACGTGTTTGTCGCAAACTATCGGACCGCTCCGCGCCGAACCGGACCGGACCTGTGCGAGAGAACGCTCTATTCCGTCCGGATGAGCGGTGGCCAGCCGCCGCCGGGGGCGGTTAGTGGCGGTACCGATCTCACGATAGGCTCGATCGAGGCAACCCAACTGGAAGCAGTCGTCTTTCCTGCCGTTCGCGCCGATGCGGAAAGCTGCCGCCTCACCGAAGGCTATATTGCGCTGGGCCCGGGCATGAGTCCGCGCGAGCCGGAGCTGAGGCTCGCGGCCTATCGCCGTCTGGTCGAGAGGATGCGCGCAGCGAGGGGGCCTGGGCCGCTCGAATTCGAGATCTTGTGCAAGCCGACCGACGATCCTCCAGGCACCGACCCGCGGGCCGCGCTGGACAACCTGCCGCTGGGCGCGCTCTTCAGGATCGATCTCGATAGTGCGCGCTACGAGATCATCAGCGAAGAGGGCCGCGTGAGCTTCAGGCAGAGGCTGCCGGTCGAACCGGCTCGCGACTACAAAGTGGTGTTCGAATTCGGGCCGTCGGACGGGGATGCCATGTCGTGGCGCGTGTCATGGGAGGAGGGCACGCCAGAGCCTGCGATGTTGCTCGAAAGACAGGCGATCATCTATCACTAGCAAGAGGCCGGGTTTTTGACCGCGAAACTGCGGCCCGGTTATTGCGAAGGCTGTCCTACACGCGCCCATCGCGCTAGCCCCTAAGGCGCTCTTTCACACCGTCGATCTGCCGCCGGAAATGCGCCTCAAAAGGCCCGCAGGTTTTTGCCCCCTGGACTGTGTGTCAGGTGTGTCAGGGCCGACCCTCCGGCCGGCCCCGGCACGCCTTGCTCACTCCGCGATTCGCAGCACGTCGCCCTGCCGCGCGGCCTCGATCTCCTCCGCCGAGAAGGGCAGGCGGTTCCAGGCCTTGATCGCGTAGGCCTCGGTCTGGTCCGCGTAATGCGGGGAGGCGGGGTTGGTCGATTGCGAATAGCTCAGGATCGCGTCGGCCACCGGGCCATCCTCGTCGAAGCCGACGATCTGGATGTAGCTGGTCCCGTGGAACGGGGTGATGCCGCCCTTGATCGGGTTGGCGTACTGCACGTTGAGGATGCCCGCATCGCCCGGTCCGCCGTGGATCGGAATCCGCGTCCCGTTGCGCGGTGCGAACTGGACCTTGCCCCACGGCGCGTCGAGCGCGATGCCCTTCGCCTCGACCTCGCCCGCCGCCTCGACCAGCGCGGCGAGCAGCTTGGTGCCCGCCTCGCCTTGCGTGTTGAGATCGCGCGGGGTGTTGACCGGGTCGGCAGGGTCGAACGGGGTGCTCCACAGGTCGGGGCGCTTGCTCACCTTGTCCCAGAAGCTGGTGAAGAGGAATGCGCCGCGGCTGTCGATCTCGACCCGGCGGTCCCACCCCGCGAGCACGCCGCACGCGGCCTTCGCCGCCGGTTCGGACTCGCAGATGGAGAGCAGCGGGTCGACCACCATCTCCGCCGCGAGGCTGCGGTTGGAGAAGGCCAGCGCCTGCGCGCGCTCGCGGGTCAGCGGGCCGATCGCCAGCACCGCGTCGGTCTCCTGGAAGTTGGCCCGGGTGCGCAGCGTCACCGACTCGCCCCACGCGCCAAGGATCGGGGAGAGCTGCTTGTTGGGCGCGCTCGCATTGCTCAGCCAGTAGCTGTCGTTGCTGTTGGCCACCGAATCGCGGCGCTGCTGGATTGCCTGCTCGCTGGCGGGCAGCAGGCCGGGCACGGGCGTGCCCTTGGTGACGGTCCAGTTGCACTCCGACCGTGCGCCGTCGAGCAGCGTCAGGCGCGAGGCGACGAGGCCGGAGAAGGGCGTGGCGCACTCCGCGACCTTCTCGGCCGACACGTTGGGCACCGAAGTGACATCGGCGTGCAGCGCATTGCCATAACGGTCGGCGACGATCGTGTTGACCCAGGGAATGCCCAGCGTCTCGGTCACGGCCTTGCGCACGTCGTCGACATTGGTCGCCTGCGCGATCCGCACCCATGTGCCCAGCGCGCGCTGGTTGGCGCTGTTCGCGTCGCGCATCGAGAAGGCCATCGTGTCGGTCCACGCGAGACCGACCTGCGGCATCGCCACGAGGGGGCCGTAGATGGTCGAATAGAGCGTGCGCTCCACCGGCTCCGCCCCATCGGGCATCGGCACGCTGACGGTGTGCCTGGTCATCTCCATCGGCTTGCCGTCGACCAAGTACCGGGTCGGGTCCGCCGGATCGAGCGCGAGCTGGAACAGCGTGAAGTGCCGCGCGGCGGTGACCGTGTGGGTCCACGCGATGTCGCGGTTGAAGCCCAGCGTCGGGATCGGCCCGCCCGCCAGCGTGCTGCCCATCACGTCGAGCTTGCCGGGGATGGTGGCGTGGACCTGCCAGAAGCGGTTTGGCCCCTGCCATGGGAAGTGCGGGTTGCCGATCACCAGGCCGCGCCCGTCCTCGGTCACCTCGCCGCCGAAGGCCCAGCCGTTGGAGCCGACGCCCATGTCCTCCCGCTCGGGCAGGTCCATCGCGGAGGCCTGCGCGGGCATTCCGGGAGGCGCGGCATTGGCGATCGCGGGGAGGAAGGGCATCCCGCTCGCCAGCAGCATCTGCTTCTCGGTCAGGCGCAGCATGTCGTCGTTGGTGATCGGCTTGACCCACGGCTTGCCCCGGCATTCGGCGGGGATGCCATCGGTGCCAGCGTCACGCAGGAAGCGGTTGTACCCGGCGACATAGCCCGCCGCGAGCAGGTTCGCCTCGCGCCCCTGGGCACCCGCGCCGGCGCGCAGGCGCGGCAGGTCGATCACGGAGCGCATGAAGATGTCGGAGCTGAGATTGTCGGTCTCGTTCGAACCGTGCAGCACCTTGCCCTCGGGTCCGAAATACATCGAGCGTTCGCCCCGTATGGTCACGAACTCCTCCGCCAGCAGGCAGAAGTTGTCCTGCGCATAGGCATAGGCGACGCCGTAGCCGATCCCCTCCCAGCTGTCCGCAGTCACATGCGGAATGCCATAGTCGGTGCGCACGATGGTCGCGTCGAGGTCGTCCTGCGCCTGCGCCGCAACCCCGGTAACAGTCGCTGCGGCCAATGCCGCCCAACCGATCATCCTCATAGTCCACCCTCTCCTGTGTCTTTTGCGGGAGGGCTATGGGGCGGGCCGCAACTTTGCAATCCCATTCCCGCGATCGGGCTGGAGGCTAAGCGCGCGGTGCCTGCCGCCGATAGCTGAGCGCCTCGGCCACATGGACCCGGCCGACCTGTTTGCTGTGCGAAAGGTCGGCGATGGTCCGCGCCACCCGCAGCATCCGCACATAGGATCGCGCAGACAGCCGCATCGCCTCCGCCGCCTGCATCAGCAGCATGCGGCCTGCCTCATCGGGCGTGGCGAAGCGTTCGAGCATGTCACCGTCGAGCTCGGCATTGGTGCGCACGCCCGCCTCTTCTCCGCGCCTGCCCTGCACCGCGCGAGCCGCCGCGACCCGCGCGGCGACCTCGGCGCTGCCTTCGGCGGGCGGGGGCAGCGCGAGGTCGGCGGCGCTGACCGGCTCCACTTCGACATGGAGGTCGATCCGGTCGAGCATCGGGCCGCTGACCTTGCTCTGGTAATCGGCGGCGCACCTGGGCGCGCGGCTGCAGGCGAGCGAGGGATCGCCAAGGTGGCCGCAGCGGCACGGGTTCATCGCCGCAATCAGCTGGACTCTCGCGGGGAAGCTGACATGCGCATTGGCCCGCGCCACGTCGACCTTGCCTGTCTCCAGCGGCTGGCGGAGTGAATCGAGCACCGGGCGCTGGAACTCTGGCAGTTCGTCGAGGAACAGCACGCCTAGATGCGCGAGGGAGACCTCTCCGGGTCGCACCTTCAGCCCGCCGCCGGTCAGCGCCGCCATGCTCGCCGAATGGTGCGGGGCGCGGAAGGGCCGCGTGCGGCTGATCCGCCCACCCTCCAGCAGCCCGGCGACCGACTGCACCATGCTTACCTCCAGCGCCTCGGCTGGCGTGAGTGGGGGTAGGATACCGGGCAGGCACGCGGCCAGCAGGCTCTTGCCCGCACCCGGCGGCCCGCTCATCAGCAGGTTGTGCCCCCCAGCCGCCGCGATCTCCAGCGCGCGCTTGGCAGTCTCCTGCCCCTTGACCTGTTTCAGGTCTGGCCCGGGCACGGCATCTTCGACCTCGCCAAGCGGTGGTGCGGAGAGTTGCTGCGTGCCCTTCAGATGGCCGAGCAGGCTGACCAGATCGGGCGCGGCGATCACCGGGATGCCGCTTGCCCAGCGGGCCTCCGCCCCCTGCGCAGCGGGGCAGATCAGCCCGCACTCGGCCTCGCTCGCATGCATCGCGGCCAGCAGCACGCCGGGCGAGCCGACGATCCGTCCGTCGAGTGCCAGTTCGCCGACCGCGACAAAGTCCGCCAGCTGCTCGCGATCGACCACGCCCATCGCGCCCAGCAGCGCCAGCGCGATCGGCAGGTCGTAATGCGATCCGTCCTTGGGCAGGTCGGCGGGCGAGAGGTTGACCGTGATCCGCTTGGGCGGCAGCGCAAGGCCCATCGCGGCGAGCGCGGCCTGCACCCGCTCGCGGCTCTCGCTCACCGCCTTGTCCGGCAGACCGACGACAGAGAAGCGCGGCAGGCCCGAGGCGAGCTGGCACTGCACCTCGACGCTGCGGGCTTCGAGCCCAAGATAGGCGACCGTGCGCACCAGCGCGACCACAAGCAGGCCCTCCCCCAAGAGCGGCCGCCAACGCCGCCAGCCCCGCAATGTCTGCCGCTTCGCCGCTGGCTTGTCGAGTTGGCAATGCTCCTCGCCCGCTGAAAGGGTTAGCGGCACGGCAACCATTTTCACGAGGGCAATGGTAACGCGGCGGGCGGCAAGAATTTGCCGGTGCGTTGGCAAATCCCCCTCATACCCGCACTGATCGCGTCTCTCGGCCTGCTCCCTTCCCCCTCGCAGGCCGAGAGCTGGGTGATCCAGGTGACGGAAACGGAAGAGTGGATCGAAGAGAGCGATCCGCGCTTCTACGAGGCCGATGCAGCGCCCGAATTCCTCTACGCCGAAGATTTCGTCGACGAGCCGCGGCTGGAATACGCCATCGCCGATCGCGCGATTTCATCCTTCCGGGCTCGCGCGCCCAGTGCGATCGCCGCGTTCGGCCCGTTCCGCGTGGTCGATCCTTCGCGCGCGGTTCTGGTGGGCACCACCAATGCAGCGACCCCGGGCCAGTTCGCCGCATTGCTCAACGCGTATCCGGGGCTGCGCACGCTCGACCTGGTGGAGGCACCGGGGACCGAGAACGACCGCGCCAATCTGGAAGTCGGGCGGATGATCCGCGAGGCGGGGCTGACCACGCGGGTGCCTGCAGGCGGATCGGTCCGCTCGGGCGCGGTCGAGCTGTTCCTTGCCGGCGTCCGGCGCGAGGTCGAGGACGGCGCACGCTTCGCGGTCCATTCCTGGCGCGACAACCGCGGGCGCGAGGCGCGCGACTTTGCCGCCGGGGCACCAGAGCACCGCTATTACCTCGACTATTACCGCGAAATGGGGATGAGCGATGAGGGCGCGCGCAGTTTCTACGCGATGACCAATTCGGTGCCCAATGCCCGGGCCCGCTGGCTCGATGCTCAGGACATGCGCGGGTGGCTCGCGCGCACGATCGGCGCCGTCGCGAACGACAACGTGCCGGAGGTGGCACCACGCATCGCCTATCTTGACGTGACCGCCGCGATCCCTTAGTGGCGCGCGCTTGAAGTTCCGGCCTTTCGGGTCGGAGGCACCTGAGACCGATTCGCGCCTCGCGCGGTTGGTCGATCCAGTTTTCTCGAGGGTATCATGAAGCGGACTTTCCAGCCCAGCAATCTCGTTCGTGCGCGTCGCCACGGCTTTTTCGCGCGCAAGGCGACCACCGGCGGCCGCAAGGTTCTCGCCGCACGCCGCAAGCGTGGCCGCAAGAAGCTTTGCGCGTAAGCCGATTCGGTTTTTACGCGAGCGAGGGCTCTTGTGCCTGACGCTCAAGCTTGCGGGCTCCCGATCGGGGGCCCGTTTGCCTTTCCGGGTTCCATGAGCACGCGTGTAACCAGCCAGGATGTGTTGACCGCCCGCGCGGATTTCCTCGCGGCGAATCGCGGTCTGCGCGTGCCCGCGCGCGGTTTCGTGCTGCTGGTGCGCCCCAACGAGGGGCGCGGGATGCGTTATGGCATCACCGTGACCAAGAAGATCGGCAACGCGGTCGTGCGCAACCGGATGAAGCGCCGCTTTCGCGAGCTGCTGTGGGCTCATCTGCCCGAACACGGCCTGCCCGATCACGATCATGTGCTGATCGGCCGCGATGGCGGGGTGGAACGCGATTTTAGCAAGCTTTCCAGCGAACTGGTCGGCGCACTCGAAAAGGCTGCGCGCGGCGAAGGGCAGCGCGGGCGTCCGCCGCGCAGGAAGCGTACGAAATGAAGCCGGTCAGACGTGTCATGGTGCTGCTGATCCGCGGCTGGCAGCTTGGCCCCAGCGCGATCCTGCCGCCCTCCTGCCGGTTCCAGCCCAGCTGTTCCCAATATGCGATCGAGGCGATCGAGAAGCATGGGCCAATCAAGGGTGGATGGCTGGGCTTCAAGCGTATAATGCGCTGTCATCCATGGGGTGGCCACGGCCCGGACCCGGTGCCCTAGGGCCAAGGCCCAACCCCGCTCCCTTTCGCGTTACGATTACCAGCAGGACCGCAGTTCTTGGACAACCAGCGCAATCTCATCCTCGCCGTGGTGCTGTGCGGCATCCTGATTCTCGGCTACGAAGCCGCGGTCACCTATTACTATCCGACCCCGCCGGAGACCGACCAGGTCGACCGGGCGACGACGCCGGAACAGCGCGTGGCGCAGGATACGGCGCAAAATCCCGCGATCGCCGCTGCCGCGATAGATGAAGCGGTCGATCTCGATGAAGCGCTGAGTGCGGGCAACCGCGTCGCGATCGACGCGCCGCGCGTGGAAGGGTCGATCAACCTCGTCGGCGCGCGGATCGACGATATCGAGCTCAAGGACCACCGCGCGACGGTCGACAAGGATAGCGGCCCGGTGCAGCTGTTCGCGCCCGCCGGCACGCCGATCCAGAACTTCGCGCAGTTCGGCTTCGTGGGCGAGGGCACGCAGGTGCCCGGTGCCGACACCGTGTGGCAGGCGAGCGGCGAGGCGCTGACGCCCGACACCCCGATTGATCTCAGGTGGGACAATGCGCAGGGCCAGCGCTTCCGCATCCGCCTGTCGATCGACGACAACTACATGATCACCGCGGAGCAGACCGTTGCCAATACCGGCGACGCGCCCGTGGTCGTCTCCCCCTTCGCGACCATTACCCGCACCAGCCTGACCGCGAGCAAGAGCACCTGGATTTCGCATTCCGGGCCGATCGGCACCTTCGGCGGCACGGTCGACTATGGGCCGGACTACGACGACGTGGTCGAACAGAAGGTGGTCTCTGGCGGGGCCGACCCGGCATGGCTCGGCTTTACCGACATCTACTGGCTGGGCGCGCTTATCCCTGAGGCCGGGAGCGCGCCGGACACAGGTTTCCGCTCGCTCGGCGACAATCTGTTCCGCGCCGACCTGATCTACAATCCGGCGACGCTGCAGCCCGGACGCCAGATCACCCGCACCTCGCAGCTCTTCGCTGGCGCGAAGGAAAGCAATGTGCTCGATGCCTATCAGGATGCAGGCATCGCGCAGTTCGGCCTCGCGATCGACTGGGGCTGGTTCCGCTGGTTCGAAAAGCCGATCCTGTGGCTGCTGCGCCAGATCTTCTCGGTCGTCGGCAATTTCGGCGTCGCGATCATCCTGCTGACCTGCATCGTGCGCGGTCTGATGTTCCCGATCGCGCAGAAGGGCTTCTCCAGCATGGCGAGCATGAAGGCGATCCAGCCGGAAATGAAAAAGCTGCAGGAGAAGCACAAGGACGACAAGGTCACCCAGCAGCAGGAGATGCAGAAGCTGTTCAAGGAACGCGGCGTCAATCCGGTTGCCGGATGCCTGCCGATGCTGCTGCAGATTCCAGTGTTCTTCGCGCTATACAAGGTGCTGATCCTCGCGATCGAGATGCGCCACCAGCCTTTCATTTTCTGGATCAGGGACCTGTCCGCGCCTGACCCGGCGCATATCCTCAACCTGTTCGGCATGCTTCCGTTCGAGGTGCCGGGCATGCTTGCTCTCGGCCCGCTCGCGCTGCTGCTGGGCTTCACCATGTGGCTCACCTTCCGCCTCAATCCGGCGGCGATGGACCCGGTGCAGCAGCAGGTCTTCTCGATCATGCCGTGGGTGATGATGTTCGTGATGTCGCCTTTCGCAGCCGGGCTGCTGCTGTACTGGAACACCTCCAACATCCTGACGCTGGCGCAGCAGAAGTACCTCTATTCCAAGCATCCGCAGCTGCGTGAGGCGGCGGAGAAGGAACGGGCGGAAAAGGCAGCCAAGGCGCAGTCGGAAAGCAAGGCGTGAGCGCCCCCGGCCCGGGCCCGCAGACGCCTGAGGAGGTCGCCGCTGCGCGCATGGTGAGCGGGCGGGTCGAATTCCTGCTGTCCGCCCCGCAGCTCAAGTTCCTGCCCGAACCGACCGTGCCGGAAATTGCGCTGGCGGGCCGCTCCAACGTGGGCAAAAGCTCGCTGCTCAACGCGCTGACCATGCGCAAGGGCATCGCGCGCGCCTCTGTCACGCCGGGACGCACGCAGGAGCTCAACATCTTCGAGGTGGGCCAGCCGACCCAGTTCCGGCTGGTCGACATGCCCGGCTACGGTTTTGCGAAGGCGCCCAAGAGCGTGGTCGAGAAGTGGCAGAACGTGGTGCGCACCTACCTGCGCGGACGGCCGGTGCTGGCGCGCGCCCTCGTCCTGGTCGACAGCCGCCATGGCCTCAAAGACACCGACCGGGCGATGATGAAGATGCTCGACGAGGCGGCCGTTGGCTATCGCATCGTCCTGACCAAGAGCGACAAGATCAAGGCGAGCGCGCTTGCCGAAACGCACGACAAGGTCGCCGCCGAGGCCAAGAAGCATCCCGCAGCCTACCCCGAAATCCACCTGACCAGTGCCGAAAAGGGGCAGGGGATCGCGGCCTTGCGCGCAGCGATTGTTGCCGACGCGCTGACCCCGTAAGCCTCTTGCCTGTCATCGCCGCCATGCTCGACAGCGGCGAGGCGGCGCTCTAGGCGCGAGGTTCATCCCGGTAAGGCCCGACGCGACAGACCCATGAAACTGATTATCGGCAACAAGAACTATTCCAGCTGGAGCCTGCGCGGCTGGCTGGCGTGCAAGCAGGCGGGCCTCTCCTTCGAAGAGCTGCTCGTCCCGCTGTTCGGCGAGGATTGGGACGCGCTCAAGCAGAAGGAGGGCGACCTCACGCCCTCGTCCGGCAAGGTGCCGGTGCTGTGGGATAACGAGGCGGTCGTGTGGGACAGTCTCGCGATCCTCGAATATCTCGCCGACAAGGTCGGACGCGATCGCTTCTGGCCGAAGGAAGACGCCGCGCGCGCGATGGCCCGCGCAATGGTCGCCGAAATGCACAGCTCGTACCTCTCGCTGCGGCGCGAATGCCCGATGAACATCCGCGCGCGGCACACGGACGTGAAGATTTCCGAAGGCACCCGGCACGACGTCGTGCGCATCCTCGGCCTGTGGGCAGAGGCGCGTGCGCGCTTCGGCAGTGGCGGGCCGTTCCTGTTCGGCACCTTCGGCGCGGCGGATATCTTCTACGCCCCCGTAGTCAGCCGTTTCATCACCTATGGCTTCGGTGTACCGGGCTTCGCCGACAGCTACATGCAGGCGGTCTGGACGCACGACTGGCTCCAGCAATGGATTGCCGCCGCCGAGGACGAACAATGGGTCATCGAACAATACGAAAGCGTGCCACAGGCTTGAGGCGCGGGGTCGGCATGCGCATCGGCGCTGCGCTGGCGGGAATCGCCTTGCTGCTGCCGAGCGCGGGCCATGCCTGGGGCTATTATGCTCACGGCATCACCGCAGAGATCGCGCAGGCCAATATCCGGCCCGAGACGCGCGCAAAGCTCGACCGGCTGTTCGCCGCCGAGCCGCTGATCGGCACGCCTGACTGCCCGCTGGGCAATCTGGTGGAGGCGGCGACCTGGCCCGATTGCATCCGGCGCGAAGGCTGGCGCTGGGGCTATACCTCGGCCTGGCATTACCAGACCGAGCCGGTGACCGAAGACTACGATGCGCGCAAGAACTGCTCGGGCGGCAATTGCGTCAGCGCGCAGATCGAGCGCAATTTCCGCATTCTCGCCGACGAGAGCCTGCCCGCCAACGTCCGGCTGCAGGCGCTCGCCTTCGTGGTCCACTTCACCGGTGACATCCACATGCCGCTACATTCGGGCGATCTGGACGACCGGGGCGGCAACGACCGCGAGGCCGCCTACGGCATCGCGCCCGGCCTCAACCTCCACTGGATCTGGGACGGCCCGCTGGCCGAACGCGCGATCACCAGCGCGCGACCC
>CEPH01015105.1_pt1 | contig 19505 bp, 18 predicted proteins | sample 530571 | NCBI WGS metagenome assembly CEPH01 (sample SAMEA2620413, study PRJEB7988) | marine metagenome | biome: marine biome (ENVO:00000447); feature: surface water layer (ENVO:00002042); material: "saline water (ENVO:00002010), including plankton (ENVO:xxxxxxxx)" | depth 5 m | reverse complement strand
CAGTTCATCGCGCCGATCATGCAGTTCATCACGGGGGCCTGGATCCTCGGCGAGCCGATGCCGCCCGAGCGTTGGGTCGGCTTCGCGCTCGTGTGGGTGGCGCTCGCGGTGCTGACCGTCGACTCGGTCGTGTTCGCGCGACGCGCCCGCGGGGTCAGCGACGTCGCCGAATACAGCTGATCCGGTGAGGATGTCGATGCAGTACTTCTCGTCTTCCACCATCGAACGGATGCCGCGAGCCTGCCCCTCGATGCGCTTCAGCCGGTTCAGGTAGCGCTGTCTGTCGCCGATATACCCGTGATGGCCCGCCGGCCCGTGGGCATCATGCTCGGCATCCGTCGCCCCGTGCGGGGTCGTCTCCAGGGTGTCGCTCATCGCGGGCTCCGTTCGTTGGGTGTGGTGCGGGATCCGACAGCCGGGTCAATGCTCTGGAAGCGGCGGAGCCGCAGGCTGTTGCCGACGACGAAGACGCTGGATGCCGCCATCGCCGCACCGGCGATCATGGGGTTCAGGAGCCCGAGGGCAGCCAGCGGAATCGCCGCCACGTTGTAGGCGAACGCCCAGAAGAGGTTCCCACGGATCGTGCGCAGCGTCGCCCGCGACAGCCGGATGGCGTCGACCGCGCCCAGGAGGTCTCCGCGCACAAGCGTCAGGTCGGAGGCCTCGATGGCGGCGTCAGTTCCCGTGCCCATCGCGATACCGAGGTCGGCCTGCGCGAGCGCCGCCGCGTCGTTGACGCCGTCGCCCACCATTGCCACGACTCGGCTGCGCGCCTGAAGCGCCTCGATCTGCGCGGCCTTCTCGGCGGGCAGCACCCCGGCGATGACCTCGCGGATGCCGACCTCATCTGCCACGCGACGCGCCACGGCGTCGTGGTCACCGGTGAGCAGGATCGGCTCCAGCCCGAGCTCGCGCAGCCGGGCGACGGCGGCAGTGCTCGAGGGCTTCACCGAGTCAGCGACGGTCAGGATGCCGCGAGCCTTCCCGTCCCATGCGACGACGACGGCGGTCGTCCCGTTCGCACCGGCGCGCTCGATGGATGCAGTGATCTCGGCATCCGGGTGCACCGACCACTCGGCGAGCAAGCCCAGTGATCCGACCGCGACGGCGTGGCCTTCGACGACCCCCGTCGCACCCCGCCCCGCCACGGACGAGAACGACTCCACCTCGGGAAGCGGGCCCCCGGCCGCCGCGGAACCCGCGATCGCCCGGGCGATAGGGTGTTCGGATGCCGACTCCACCGCACCGGCCAGACGCAGCACCTCGGCGGCATCCTCGCCCGGCACGGGCAGCACGTCCACGAGCGTCATCCGGCCCTCGGTCACGGTTCCGGTCTTGTCGAGCACGACAGTGTCGACGCGCCGGGTCGACTCCAGAATCTGCGGCCCCTTGATCAGGATGCCGAGCTGCGCGCCGCGGCCGCTGCCGACCAGGAGGGCTGTCGGTGTCGCCAGTCCCAGTGCGCACGGGCAGGCGATGATCAGCACGGCGATCGCCGCCGTCAGCGCCAACGCCGTGCCTCCGCCGAGCAGCAGCCAGGTCACGAGAGTCCCGACGGCGATCACGATGACGATCGGCACGAACACCCCCGCGACGCGGTCGGCCAGTCGCTGTACCTCGGCCTTGCCAGCCTGAGCCTGTTCCACCAGGCGCGCCATTTGCGCCAGCTGCGTCTGCTCGCCCACGCGCGTGGCGCGCACCACGAGACGGCCCCCGACGTTGACCGTCGCGCCCACGACCGCGTCACCCTCGCTGACCTCGACGGGAACCGACTCGCCCGTGATCGTCGAGGTGTCCACGGCCGAGGTCCCCGACACGACAACCCCGTCGGTCGCGATGCGCTCGCCGGGGCGCACGACGAATTCGTCGCCGACGCGAAGCTGAGCGACAGGGACCCGCACCTCCGCGCCACCGCGAAGCAGCGCGGCATCCTTTGCGCCGACCTCCAGCAGTGCCCGAACTGCCTGGCTCGCGCGCCGCTTCGCGCGCACCTCCAGGTAGCGACCGAGCAGCAGGAACGTCGTGACTCCCGCGGCAACCTCGAGGTAGATCGTGTTTCCGGCTTCGCCCGGCTGCGCGATCCACGTGAAGCCGTGGGTCATTCCCGGCATCCCGGCGCCGCCGAAGAACAGCGCGTACAGCGACCACAGGTAGGCGGCCGAGACCCCCATCGAGACGAGAGTGTCCATGGTGACAGCGCCGTGGCGCAGATTGATCGCCGTGGCGCGGTGGAACGGCCACGCAGCCCACACGACGACGGGTGAGGCAAGCGCCAGCGATGCCCACTGCCAGTAGGTGAACTGCAGCGCGGGGATCATTGCGAGCAGGATCACCGGCACCGACAGCACCGCCGCCCCGATCAGGCGCTGGCGCAGCGAGGCGAGCTCGGGATCGGTCGCCGGCTCGTCGGTCTCGGGCACCGGCGGCGCGGGCACTGTGGCCGTGTACCCGGTGCGTTCGACCTCGGCGATGAGGGCTGCAGCATCGGCGCGCGACTCGTTCGCGTTCGCCGGGACGTCATCGATTCGGACGACGGCTTTCTCGGTGGCGTAGTTGACGGATGCCGACACCCCCGGCATCCGGTTCAGTCGCTTCTCGATACGCGCGGCGCACGAGGCGCACGTCATCCCACCGATCTGAAGCTCGATCGGTGCTGAGCTGCCCCCGCCGGCAGGTGCGGCTGTCGTCACCGTCGCGCGGCCTGGTAGCCGGCCTCGTCGACGGCGGTCAGCACTGCAGTGTCGTCGAGGGTCTCGGCGGTGACCGTCAGGAGGCCGGTTGCAGCGCTGACCTCGACCGCGGATACGCCCGGGATTCGCGAGACCTCGTCGCGCACGGCGTGCTCGCAGTGGCCGCAGGTCATTCCGGTGACGACGTATTCGTGGTTTGTCATGGCGGGTTCCTCCCGTGAGAGTACGGCTATCTCGATACCCCTGAGGGGTATGCATCTCAACGATACGCCCATCCCCGGCATTCCCGCGCCGTCGATCGCGACGGATACCGGCGCCAGGTAACGATTTGACGGCGTTACACATCGTTAACGCACCGCAACACACGCGAGACCAGTCCGCGGATAAGTTATTGGCACTGTGCGGGCTCTTTGGCGACCCGCATCCATTCACAGCAAGGAGCATCATGGGCGTCTTCACACGATCCCGCGCCGGCTCGATCCTCGGCGGTATCGCCGTGGTCGGTGTCAGCGCGGTCTTCCTGGCGGGTTGCGCCGGCGACTCTGGCGGCGGGAACGGTACCAGCGAGCCCGCGGGCGAATCCCTCGACCTCAAGATCGGCACGGCGCTGCCCGTGACCGGCAACCTGGCCTTCCTCGGCCCGCCGGAAATCGCGGGTACCGAGTACGCCGCATCCGAGGTCAACGCCGCAAACGCGGGCGTGACCATCGAGATGATCCAGGGCGATTCGGGTGACACCGACAACAAGGCCTACGAGACCGAGATCCCGCGTCTTCTCAACGAGGGCGTCTCCGCGATCATCGGTGCTGCCTCATCGGGCACCTCGCTGCAGTTCATCGACCAGGTGGTCGGCGCCGGCGTCATCCAGTTCTCGCCCGCCAATACCTCGGCTGCATTCTCGACCTACGACGACAACGGCCTCTACTTCCGCACGGCGCCGTCTGACACCCTGCAGGGTGAGGTGCTCGGAAACCTGATCGCCGAGTCCGGTGCGCAGACCCTGGGCATGATCGTCCTCAACGACTCGTACGGCACCGGCCTCGCGAGCTTCGTCAAGGACGCGTTCGAGGCCGCGGGCGGGACCGTCGTCGCCGAGCCCACCTACAACACGGGTGACACGAACTTCTCGGCTCAGATCTCGGAGGTCGTCGCTGCCAACCCCGACGCGATCGCCCTGATCACGTTCGAAGAGGTCAAGACCATGCTGCCCGAGCTGTTCGCCGCAGGCGTGCCCGCCGACAAGCTGTACTTCGTCGACGGCAACCTGTCGAACTTCGGTAGCAACGGCATCGACGTGGGTGGATCGCTTGAAGGGGCCAAGGGTACGCTGCCCGGTCTCTCGATCGACACGATCACCGACTTCACCGACTCGCTCCAGACCTTCTGGACCGACGAGGGCAACGAGGAGCTGACGGAGTTCAGCTACGCCGCCGAGTCGTACGACGCCGTCATCCTGCTCGCGCTCGCTGCTCTGGCCGCCGGTTCGACCGACGGCGCAGCGATCGCCGACAAGCTGCAGGAAGTTTCCGGCGGTTCGGGCGACGGTACTGCCTGCACCTCGTTCGCCGAGTGCGCCGAGATCATCAACGGCGGCGGAGTCGCTGACTACAACGGCATCTCCGGTCCGATCACGTTCGACGACGTGGGCGACCCCACCGAGGCGTCGATCGGCATCTACGAGTACACCGCCGACAACGACTACGTCGCATACCAGTAAGCCTCACGGCTAGCGAGCGGGGCTCCGACCTTCGGGTCGGGGCCCCGCTTCCGTTGTGTGCGGCATCCGTGCGACCGGCCGAGCTGCGCGCCGAACCCACAGCATCCGTGCTGACCCCACACGATTCCTGCGTCGGAAGGTGTGGGCTCGCGCACGAAGGTGTGGGTTCGCGAGTGGGTGGGGAGGTGGATGCCTCGAGGCATGGTGCGGGCATCGTGCGGGGGTGACGGGCCGGTGTGAGGTGCCGAACCCACAGCATCCGTGCTGAGCCCACAGGTTTCGGGGGTGAAGAGGTGTGGGTTCGCGCGCGACGGTGTGGGTTCGCGCCTCGAGGCGGGGGGTCCCGCGGGAGCGAGGGATGCCGCGGCGCGGGGCTAGGCGCCGAGGGTGCCGAGGTAGAGGCCGATGACCTTCGGGTCGTTGAGCAGCTCACGGCCGGTGCCGGTGTAGGCATCCTTGCCCTGATCGAGCACATAGCCGCGGTCGCAGATCTGCAGGCACCGGCGAGCGTTCTGCTCGACCATGATCGTCGTCACCCCGGCCTTGTTGATCTCCGAGACCCGCAGGAACGCGTCATCCTGCCGGGCGGGGGACAGGCCCGCCGAGGGCTCGTCGAGCAGGATGACGGCAGGATCCATCATGAGAGCACGACTCATCGCCACCATCTGGCGCTCACCGCCCGACAGCGACCCGGCGCGCTGGTTCAGCCGCTTGCCGAGCTCCGCGAAGATGCCGGTGACGAACTCCAGGCGTTCGGTGTAGAGCTTGGGGCGCTGGAACAGACCCATCTGCAGGTTCTCGGCGATCGTGAGGCTCGGGAAGACGTTGTTGGTCTGCGGGACGAACCCGACGCCCTTGGCGACGAGCTTGTTCGCCTTGAGGCCCGTGATCTTCTCGCCGTTGAGCGAAATGTCGCCCTGGCGTACCTTCACCTGACCGAAGATCGCCTTCAGCAGCGTGGACTTGCCGGCGCCGTTCGGGCCGATGATGCCGATGAGCTCGCCGTCCCAGGCGGTCAGGGTCGCGCCGTTGAGGATGTTCACCCCGGGCAGATATCCGGCGTGAACCTCGTCGACCAGGACGACCGGCGTGCCCTCACGGACGGGGGGACGCTCGTCGGTGGCGGCTGCATCGGTCATGACTTCTCCGTCCCGGTGCCCTCGCCCGGCTCTCGCGATGTGCCGGGGGCGGCATCCGACTGGTGGTGATGCGACTTTTCGATGGCCTCGTCGAACTCCTGAACCTCCTGCTGCAACTCGATGGCGGCGGTGTTGAGTTCGCCGGGCACGCGCCCGGTGACAACGCCGAGGTCGACATCCTGATGCGAGCCGAGGTAGGCATCGATCACCGCGGGGTTCTGCATGACCGTGTCGGGCGGACCCTCGGCGACGATCTTGCCCTCGGCCATCACGACGACCCAGTCGGCGATGTGACGGACCATGTGCATGTCGTGCTCGACGAACAGCACCGTCATGCCCTCGTCCTTCAGGTCGAGGATGTGATCCAGCAGTGACTGCGTGAGAGCGGGGTTCACACCCGCCATCGGCTCATCGAGCATGACGAACTGCGGCGAGCTCATGAGTGCGCGGGCCATTTCGAGGAGCTTGCGCTGCCCACCCGAGAGGCTCGCCGCGAAGTCGGTCTCCTTCGCGTCGAGCTTGAACTTCTTCAGCAGCACGCGGGCGCGCTCTTCGATCTCGACATCCTGCTTTCGCCACAGGAACGGGAACAGCGACGCGAAGAAGCTCTCGCCGCGCTGCTCCGTCGCACCGAGCTTCATGTTCTCGAGCACGGTCAGAAGGCCCAGCGCCTTGGTCAGCTGGAACGTGCGCACCGCACCCATCCGCGACACCTTGAACGCGGGAACTCCCGCAAGGGCTGTGCCATCGAACTTCCAGGACCCCTCGTCGGGCTTGTCGAAGCCGGTCAGCAGGTTGAAGAACGTCGTCTTTCCGGCACCGTTGGGTCCGATGAGAGCGGTGATGGCATTCCGCGGGATCTCGAGATGCTCGACATCCACGGCGGTCAGGCCGCCGAACGTGCGCTTGACACCGTCCGCGACGATGATCGGGTCGACCTTGGCGACACCGGGGCGGATCTCACCCTCATGAAGGCCAGTCGTCTTGGGACGCGCTACCGGCGCGAGCGGCTCATCGGACAAAGCTCAACTCCTTCTTGTTCCCGAGGATCCCCTGCGGGCGGAAGATGATCAGCAGCATGAGCGCGACCCCGATCAGGACGAAGACCGACTGCTGTGCCTGCTCGCGCGAGAGGAAGGGCAGGAGCCCGGCATCCACCAGCGCGGGAAGGAGGTTGGAGAGGAACGCTCGCACAACCCAGAACAGCACAGCGCCGAGCACCGGGCCGAAGATCGTGGCGGCCCCACCCAGCAGGAGCGCCGTCCAGATGAAGAAGGTCTGGGAGGTCACATAGACGTTGGGGTTGACGTTCGTTCCCATCGCCGTGACGATGCCGCCCGCCGCGATGATGACGCCACCGATGACGAGGGCCTGCATCTTGAACGAGAACACGTTCTTACCCAGGGACCGCACGGCATCCTCGTCTTCACGGATGCCCTTGATGACGCGTCCCCAGGGGCTGCGCATCAGCGACCAGGTGAACAGCACCGCGACCGCGGTCAGCGCGACGCCGATGATGATCACCCACCACTGGTCGCTCGTGTAGGTCCACGGGCCGAATCCATAGGTGCCCTGCGGGAGCGGGTTTGCCGCCCGGAACTCCGCCTGGAAGCCGAACAGCCCGTCGGCGGAGCCCGTGACGTCCTTATAGGCGGTCGACAGGAACAGCAGGCGCACGACCTCGGCTGCGGCGATCGTCACGATCGCGAGGTAGTCGCCGCGAAGCCGCAGCGTCGGGATGCCGAGAATGAGCGCGAACACGGCGGCGAGGACGAATCCGACGAGCGCTGCTGCCCACCACGGCAGCCCGAGCGTCAGGATCGAGATTGCGAAACCGTAGGCTCCGACGGCCATGAAGCCGGCGACACCCATGTTCAGCAGGCCCGCGAAGCCGAAGTGGATCGACAGGCCGATCGCCGCCAGCGCGAAGCCGAAGGTCGTGGGGCTGAGGATCTGGCTCAGCGTGTTGTTCAGGATCTGACCGAAGTCCATCGTCGTGCCCCCTTCAGCCCACTCGCTCTTTTCGACCCAGGATGCCCTGCGGTCGGAAGAGGAGGATCAGGATCAGGACGACCAGCGCGCCCACGTATTTGAGGTCGTCGGGAACCCCGAACAGGCTTGTCGTTTCGACCAGGATGCCGACGATCAGAGATCCGACGAGGGCGCCCAGTGCCGTACCGAGGCCGCCGAGCACGACAGCCGCGAACAGCAGCAGCAGGATGCTGGTTCCCATGTCCCACTTGATACCGGGGCGGAAGTAGGCCCACAGGACACCGGACAGGCCGGCAAGCGCCGCCGCGAGGATCCAGACGATCCGGACGATCCCGTCCACGTCGATTCCGGATGCCGCTGCCAGGGACGGGTTGTCAGAGACCGCCCGGGTCGCGCGACCGATCCGGCTGCGCGTGAGCCACAGCGCGAAGATGATGATCACGACGACCGAGATCAGCATGCTGACCAGATCCATCCAGGTCAGCACGATCGACCCGGGCAGGGGGATGACGCCCGACAGGGGATTCGGCAGCTGCAGCGTGCCACCGCCGACGAACATCTGGAAGATATAGCGCAGGGCGAGCGAGAGGCCGATCGAGACGATCATGAGCTGCACGACGCCGAGGCCCCTTCGGCGCAGGGGACGCCAGAGACCGGCATCCATCGCGTACCCGAACGCCCCCGAAACGATCACCGCCAGCGGGACGGCCACCAGCAGCGGCAGACTCAACCCCACGGCGAACAGCAGCGCTATCAGCGCCCCGAACGTCACCATCTCGCCGTGGGCGAAGTTCGAGATCCCCGTCGTGCCATAGACCAGCGAGAGACCGATCGCGGCCAGCGCCAGCATCAAACCGAAGTTGACGCCATTGACCAGGCGCTCCACGAGCTGGTCGACGAACCCGGTGGTGTTCCGCTCGCCCTCGCCGATGAAGAAGTTCGTCGTCACGCGGCCGCCGGGCCCGACCGTGACCTCGCGGACGTTGGGAGAGGTGTCTTCGCCCGTCTCGTCGATCACCGCAATGCCCTCGGGGAGGGTGTCTTCGTTGAGTGTCACGGTGTAGTCGGCATTGCGCTCAGGAACCCCCACCGCCCACTGCCCGTCGGCATCCGTCTCGACCGTTTGCTCGCCGCCGGGGCCGTCCACCGTCAGTTCGACGCCCTCGAGCGGCTCACCCTCGAGCTGCACATTCCCGCTGATGCGGTAGGGATCGTCGTCCGCGGCGTGAGCGGCAGTCGGCAGGGCGAGAAGGCCCACGAGGGTCAGTGCCAACGCGAGAAATACGCCGAGGCGATTCCGCGTCGTCCTGGCTGGGGCATTCGGATGTGGCACTCAGACCTCCCGGACGGCAACGGCCGAGGAAGTCGCTTCGACCGTGATAGACGACCGTACGAGCGTAATGTGTCGGCGGTGTTTCCGGGGCATATTCGGCTGAGAACGATCCCAATCCGTTGCCGAGCCCACCGCGGCCGCCGCCCGGGAATGCCGGCGTGCCCGCGAACGTAGAATTCTCTATAAGGCTCGCGACCGCAGGAGAAGCATGGACACTCACGACCCGTTCGGATTCGTCGGACTCACCTATGACGACGTGCTTCTGCTGCCGGGTCACACTGACGTCATCCCGAGCGAGGCCGACACCTCATCGCGGGTGACGCGCCGCATCACCGTTGCGATCCCGCTCATTTCCAGCGCGATGGACACCGTCACCGAGGCGCGGATGGCGATCGCGGTCGCCCGAGAGGGAGGCCTCGGCATCCTGCACCGGAACCTCTCGATCGAAGATCAGGCATCTCAGGTCGACCGCGTCAAGCGCAGCGAGTCGGGCATGATCTCCGACCCCGTGACCACGACTCCCGACGCCACGATCGAAGAGGTCGACGCGATGTGCGCGACCTACCGCATCTCGGGCCTCCCCGTCGTCGACGACGACGGGACGCTCGTCGGCATCGTCACCAACCGCGACATGCGGTTCGTGTCGGGCTTCGAGCGCAAGACCACCCTCGTCAAGGACGTCATGACCAGCGAGGGTCTCATCACGGCTCCCGTCGGGATCGGCGCGAACGATGTCATCGCCACCTTCGCCAAGCATCGCGTCGAGAAGCTCCCGCTCATCGACGATAACGGCAAGCTCGCTGGCCTGATCACCATCAAGGACTTCGATAAGAGCGAGAAGTACCCGCTTGCCACCAAGGATGAGCACGGCCGCCTGCGCGTGGGTGCTGCGATCGGGTTCTTCGGCGACGCGTGGGAACGCGCCGAGGCGCTGCGGGATGTCGGGGTGGATGTTCTCGTCGTCGACACCGCCAACGGTCAGTCGGCGGGCGTCATCGACATCGTGCGACGGCTCAAGGCTGATCCGTCATTCGCGGGCATCGACATCATCGGCGGCAACGTCGCGACCCGTGAAGGCGCGCAAGCACTCATCGACGCCGGGGTGGATGCCGTGAAGGTCGGCGTGGGCCCCGGGTCGATCTGCACGACCCGCATTGTCGCCGGCGTCGGCGTTCCGCAGATCACTGCGATCTACGAGGCCTTCCAGGCTGCGCGAGAGGCCGGGGTTCCGGTCATCGCCGACGGTGGCCTGCAGTACTCGGGCGACATCGCCAAGGCCCTGGTCGCGGGCGCGGACTCGGTCATGATCGGGTCGCTGTTCGCCGGCACCGACGAAGCCCCGGGCGAGATCGTCTTCCAGGGCGGCAAGCAGTTCAAGCAGTACCGGGGCATGGGATCGCTCGGTGCGCTGCAGACGCGCGGCAAGAAGACCTCGTACTCGAAGGACCGTTACTTCCAGGCCGACGTCCCCACCGACGACAAGCTCATCCCCGAGGGCATCGAGGGGCAGGTCGCCTATCGCGGTCCGCTCGCGGCAGTCGCCTACCAGCTCGTCGGTGGCCTGCGGCAGTCCATGTTCTACGTCGGTGCCCGCACGGTCGAGGAGCTCAAGGCCAAGGGCAAGTTCGTCCGAATCACCGCTGCCGGCCTCAAGGAGTCGCACCCGCACGACGTGCAGATCGTCGTCGAGGCCCCGAACTACAAGCGCTGACGCGTAGCATCCGTCTGGTTCGCGGCCTCCGTCTCGCGCGCGGCATCCGTCTGGCGCGCGCGAAGTTCGTCTGGTGCGCGCGAAGTCCGCAGATTCGCGCGAACCTCGCACTTTCTGCCCCGAATCCTGTGGAGTAGGGGCGAGTCTGCGGAGTTCGTGGGGTGCCAGAACCGCGCCGGCTGGACTCCTCCCCAGCGTCGCCGGGCCGTGAAGAGCGTGCAGAAGGATGCCGCTTGCGGTCGCGCCACCCGCCGGCGACGCACGCTGGCGAGGTGACGCCAGAGCTCGAACAGTGGTTGCGGGAACGTGGCGGAATCGCGCACCGGAGCGACATCCTGCGTGCTGGGTACAGGGTCGCGGCCTTGCGGGGGTTCGTACGGGACGGGAGGGCGCGAGTCATCCGTCGTGCGTGGGTGACCCTTCCGGAAGCGGCGCCGGATCTCGTCACGGCGGCCACCGCGGGCGGCCGGATTTCGTGTCTGTCCCTTGCGCGCAGACGGGGGTGGTGGATGCCGCCCGACATGGATCTGCATCCCCACGTGCATATGGTTCCCGGCTCCGGTTCCGCGCGCCTGCCTGACGGATGGCCAGGACGGCTCCACTGGACTATCCCTCTCTCCCCGCCAGGATGGGGCCTCATGGCGACCGTCGAGGATGCGCTGGCTCACGTCGCTGGATGCGTCCCCCACGACGCTGCTCTCGCCGTGTGGGAGTCCGCGGCTCGTGTGGAGGGTCTTGCGCCGGAGGCGCTCAGGCGCATCCCCTGGACCTCGCGGGCCGCGCGAGACCTGGCCGGGGAGGTTGTCGGGCTCTCTGATTCGGGGCTGGAGGCCCTCGTCGTCCTGCCGCTGCGCCGCTGGGGCGTTCCGGTCGTGCAACAGGCGAGGATCGCCGGACGGTTCGTCGACCTTCTGATCGGCGAGCGGCTCGTGCTGCAGATCGACGGGTTCGCGCATCACTCCTCAAGCGCGCAGCGCACGAAGGACATCGCGCACGACGCCGAGCTTGCGCTTCGCGGATACACCGTCATGCGCCTGAGCTACGCGCAGATCGTTCACGACTGGCCGGCGGTTGAGCGCAGCATCCGTCGCGCCCTCGCGGCCCGCCTGCACCTCGCATCCTGACCACGCCCGCTACTGCCCGCCGCGCCTGTGCTCGCACGTGCGGACTGCCCCGTTCCGCGCATGTCCCCAAACGCCAAGTTCGCAGGATGCGGCGGCAATCGTGCGGAGTTGGCGTGATTCTGCGAACTTCGCGGTGCCAAGCTCGGCCCCGGTACGGGGTGGTCGAGCCGCGGGCGCGCGCGTAGGGTCGGGGCATGTGCCGGAACATCCATACCCTCCACAACTTCGAGCCCGCCGCGACCTCGGATGAGGTTCACGCTGCAGCCCTCCAGTACGTGCGCAAGATCGCCGGGACGACCAAGCCGTCCAAGGCGAACCAGGATGCCTTCGACCGCGCCGTCCACGAGATCGCCCACGCCACCCAGCACCTGCTCGACGACCTCGTCGCCGTGACGCCGCCGAAAAACCGCGAAGAAGAGGCCGCCAAGGCTCGTGCGCGCGCCGTCGCGTCGGGGCGCTACTCGGTCGCTTAGGGCAGCTCGCGGCATCCGTTCGCCCGCTGCCCGCGCGGCCCAAGCTCGCAGAACCGCGCGAAGTTCGCAGGATTCCGGCCTGCGGATGCGGAGGTGGTGCGATTCTGCGCAGTTGGTGTGGCTGCGCGCCCGCCGGACCGCGGGCGCCGGTGCGGGGCTAGCGTAGGGACATGTCACTTCCCCCGCTCGTCGAGCCCGTCGAGGCCCTGACGGATGCCGAACGCGACCGCACGGCGCGTCACCGCAAACTCTTCGCCATCGGCGATCTGGGTCAGCGCCGCCTCGCCGCAGCTCGCGTCGCGGTCGTGGGAGCCGGCGGGCTCGGGTCCTCCGTCATTCTGGCCCTTGCCGCGGCCGGCATCGGAACGATCGGCATCATCGACGACGACGTCGTGGACCTGACCAATCTGCACCGGCAGATCATTCACTCGGTCGAGACCGTGGGCGAGCCGAAGACGGAAAGTGCCGCGGCTCGTGCACGCGGCCTGGCACCCGACGCGCGTGTGATCGAACACCCGGTGCGCCTGACCGCGGCGAACGCGCGCGAGATCCTGTCTGACTACGACCTCGTGCTGGACGGGTCCGACACCTTCGAGACCCGCGACGTCGTGGATGCCGCAGCCGCAGAGCTCGGGCTGCCGGTCGTGTGGGGGAGCGTACTGGAGTTCTGGTCGCAGGTGACGGTGTTCTGGGCGGAGCCGCCGGCCGGCACCGATCCGGTGCGCCTGAGCGACCTGTTCCCGGCCGGTTCGACCGGACAGGTCGTCACGTGTGAGGACGTCGGGGTGCTCGCATCGGTGTGCATGCAGACCGGCTCGCTGATGGCATCCGAGGCGATCAAGCTCATCGTCGGCGAGGGGCGCCCGCTTCTGGGTCGGATCGCCGTCATCGACGCCCTCGCCGGAACGATGCGAGAACTCCCGGTCCGCTCGGCATCCGCCCTTTCTACGCCCTCCCACGTATGAGTTTCACTCGCACTGTCGCCGAGCATCGCCACGCGATCCTCGCGGCGACCACCGTCCTGACCGCGGTTCGGATGCCGATCACGGATGCCTGGGGTCGCACGACCGCGGAACCTGTTGCCGCAACGCTCGAGATCCCCGCCTTCGACAATTCCGCGATGGATGGCTACGCAGTCCGAGCGGGCGACGGGGGTGGGCGGCGCACCGTCGTCGTGGATATCCCGGCAGGCGTTGCCCCCGGCGCGAGCATCGGGCCCGGGGAAGCGGCCCGGATCATGACGGGAGCGCCGCTTCCGGCCGGAGCCGACGCCATCGTCCCGCACGAACAGACCGCGGAGCCGTTCCGCGATGTCGCCCCCGGGTCGCTCATTCACCTCGACGCGCAGCCGACGCCCGCCGCGCATATTCGTGGTCAAGGCGACGATGTCTCGGTCGGTGATGTCGTGGTTGCCGCGGGGGAGCGACTGGGTGCGTTGCAGCGATCGGCCGCGGCAGCGGCAGGTGCAGCATCCGTTCTCGTTCGACCGGCTCCGCGCGTGGTTGTGATCGCCAGCGGCGACGAGTTGGTTGCGCCCGGGGAGCCCGTGGGGCCGGGGCAGATCCCCGAGTCGAACGGTCTGCTGCTCGACGGACTCGTGCGAGGCGCCGACGCTGTCGTCACCGAGCTCATCCGCGTCGGCGATGACCCGGCCGTGTTGCGGCGGGTGCTCGCTCGCGTCGAAGCCGACGCCCCGGATGCGATCGTGCTCACCGGTGGGGCAAGCGTCGGCGCCTACGAGGTGGTGCGGGACGTTCTCGAACCGACCGGCGTGCAGTTCCTCACCGTCGCGATGCAGCCCGGCAAGCCGCAGGGGCACGGCGCCATCGGCGGCATCCCGGTGTTCTGCCTGCCCGGGAACCCCGTGAGCGTCGCTGTGTCGTTCGAGGCCTTCGTGCGCCCGGCGCTGCTGCGGATGCAGGGAAGACGTGACGTGCTGCGCCCCGTCATCCGCCTGCGGGTATCGGACGGATGGCGAACCCCGCCAGCCCGCGAGCAGTTCATGCCCGTCGCCATCGATCGGTCCGACCCTGCGGCATGGACCGTCCGTCCCGCGACCGCCGGAGGATCCGGCTCCCACCGTGCCGGCGCACTCGCGCTCGCCGAGGCGTGGGCGGTGGTCCCGGCATCCATCGAGGAGGTAGCCGCCGGCGACCTCGTCGATGTCATGCTGGTGACATGAGTTTCACGCACCTCGACGAGTCCGGTCACGCCCGCATGGTGGATGTGACCGGCAAGCAGCCGACGGTGCGTGCCGCATCCGCCCGCGCCTTCGTCACGATGGCTCCAGACACCGTCGCTGCGCTGCGTGACGGCAGTGTGCCGAAGGGGGATGTGCTGGCCGTCTCGCGGATCGCCGGAATCCAGGCCGCCAAGCGCACACCCGAGCTGCTTCCGCTCGCGCACGTGATCGGGGTCCACGGTGTCGTCGTGGACCTGCAGATCGAGGACGCCGGGGTGAGCATCACGGCGACGGTGCGCACTGCTGACCGCACCGGGGTCGAGATGGAGGCGCTCACCGCCGTGACCGTCGCCGCGCTCTCGGTGGTCGACATGGTCAAGGGCATCGACCGCACCGTCACGATCACGGATGCCTGCATCACCGCCAAGGAGGGCGGCCGCTCAGGATCGTGGACACGCGAGGAGTGACGCCCGGAAGCGGCCAGGATTCGGCTTCGACGCCGGGCCTACCTGCGCCCGTCGCGGGCTCGCGAGCGCGGCTCGGCGCGATCATCTTGTCGGGAGGCCGAGCATCACGGATGGGCGGGGTCGATAAGACCGCCCTGACGGTAGCGGGGCGGTCACTGCTCAGCCGCACGGTCCGGGCCGCAGGGGCTGTGTGCGACGGCACAGTCGTCGTCGTCGGTGCGCCGCCCGTGGACCCTGCGGCGGGGCACGAGCCCGTCGACAGCGAGCCGAACGCAGGATCAATCCCGCTCGAAGCGGCGTCAGCGGATGCGGATACGTCTCTCATCCTGCGTTCGGGACCGTCACATCTCGTGGTGATGCGCGAGGAACCGGCAGGAGGCGGGCCGGTAGCGGCGATCGCCGCGGCGATCGGCCGCGTGGACGCCGATGAGGTCCTGCTGCTGGCCGGTGACCTCGCCGCGGGCGATCGCGCCGTGGCGGCCCTTCTCGCGGCGGGCCTCGATGACGCCGCGGGAGCCGACGGGGTCGTGCTTGTGGACCGTGCAGGTCGCCGCCAGTGGCTCTGTGCACGGATTCGGACGCAGGCGCTCGTCGACGCTGCCGCGCGACAGACAGAGCCGGTGGGTGCGCGGATGAGCGACCTGTTCGCCGACCTGCGATGTCGGTATCTGCCGGATACAACTGGGGTGACGACCGACGTCGACACGTGGCAGGATCTCTCCCGTGCCCGGTCTCGAGAGTCAGGAGCCAGCATGAACGACCGCACCCTTCCGCCCGAAGCACTCGATGAGTGGTCCTCGGTGCTGCGTGATCGCTTCGGGTTGGATGCCGAGCAGGTGCCGATCGCGCTCGTGCTCGACCTCGCACGCGATGTCGCGCATGACGTTGCACGCCCCGCCGCGCCTCTGAGCGCCTTCGTCGCGGGGCTGGTTGCCGGCCGTGCAGGCGGCAGCCCCGAGGATACGGCGGCTGCCCTCGCCGAGGTCGTCGCGCTCGCCGGCGCGTGGGCGGAAGGGCGTGCCCCCCACAGCGGCGGGGGCGGAGTCTGATGGCGACGGTTCGTTACTTTGCCGGCGCGGCTGAAGCGGCCGGTGCCGAGGAGGAGGTCCGCGGCGAGCAGACGCTAGACGCCCTGCGCGCTGCGGTGGTCACCGACCACGAACGCCTCGGATTCGTGCTGCCGCGGTGTGCGGTGCTCGTCAACGGAGAGCGCACGGATGCCGATATGCCGCTGTCGGCATCCGATGTCGTCGACATCTTGCCGCCCTTCGCCGGCGGCTGAGCGCGACCGAACTTCGCCGGTCTTGGCCGCTGAACCCACAGGTCTCGCGCCGACCCCACACGTTCTTGGGTGCGGAAGGCGTGGGTTCGGCGTGGAAGGTGTGGGTTCGCGGAAGGTGCGGGCCCGCAGCGGAAGGGTGCGGATGCCGGGGTCAGCCGCCGATCGCGCTCATGGGGCGCTGGGGCTGCAGGAATCCGGGGTCGTCGATGCCGTGGCCTGCGCGCTTGCCCGCGATCGACCGGCGTAGCAGGTCGGCTATGGCGTCGTCATCCGCGGGCGAGCTGCCCTCCGCGCCGCGCAGGAGCGGCAGCAGATCGGACTCCTCGCGGGCGAACAGGCAGTTGCGGATCTGCCCGTCGGCAGTCAACCGCACCCTGTCGCACGCACCGCAGAACGGCGCTGACACCGACGCGATGAGCCCGACCGTGGTCGGTCCGCCATCAACGAGGTAGTCCTGCGACGGCGACGAACCGCGCTCGCCGATCGGCGTGAGCGTGAAGCGCCGCGTGAGCTTGTCGAGGATCTCACCCGCATCGACCATCTCGGAGCGAGACCACGTGTGGCCGGCATCCAGCGGCATCTGCTCGATGAACCGCATTTGAGCCCCGTTGTCGACCGCGAACTGCACCAGGTCGACGATCTCGTCGTCGTTGACGCCGCGCATCGGCACCGCGTTGAGCTTGAGGGGTGCGAAGCCGGCACGGCGGGCGGCACGGATGCCGGACAAGACGTCATCCAGACGGTCGCGGCGCGTCAGCTCAGCGAAGCGGTCGCGGCGCAGCGTGTCGATCGACACGTTCACCCGCGCAAGACCGGCCTCGCGTAGCGGCTCGGCAAGCTCGGGGAGCTTCAGTCCGTTGGTGGTCATCGACACCTCGAGCGGACCCGCGACGCCCTCGATCGCGGCGACACGCCGAACGACGTCCACGATGTCGCGACGCAGCAGCGGCTCACCGCCGGTCAGTCGAACCTCGACGATCCCGAGGCTTGCGAGCACTCCCGCGACCCGCACGATCTCGTCTGTCGTCAGGATGCTGCTCTTCGCGAGCCACTCGACGCCCTGCTCCGGCATGCAGTAGGTGCAGCGGAGCGAACACCGGTCAGTCAGCGAGATGCGCAGGTCCCGGTGCACCCGGCCGAACCTGTCGACCAACTGCCCGCGCGAGCCGGGCGCCGCCCGCTCGGCGTACGTCGCATCAACGCCGCCGGGGCGAGCGAGCGTCGTCGGCAGGGGCAGGGGAACGGCACTCATGCGTCGAGTCCCACCCAGCTCGCGGTGCCGTCGTGCTCGTGCTGGCGCTTCCAGATCGGTAGGTCGGTCTTGATGCGCTCGATCAGTGCCCGGCACACCTCGAATGCGGGAGCGCGGTGGGCGCTTGAGACCGCGACGACGACGGCGAGATCGCCGACACCGAGCTTTCCGATGCGGTGCGTGACGGCGATGGCGCACTCGGCCTCAGTCTCCGCGAGACATGACGCCGCGATACAGCCCAGGATCCGCTCGGCGTCCGGATGTGACGAGTACTCGAGCAGCGTCACCTCACCGCGTGCGCCCGGATCGTGGTCGCGGACCGTGCCGACGAAGGTCGCAATCCCGCCGGCGGTCGGACCCGACACCGCCGCGATGTGCGCAGCGAGGTCGAGGGGCTCATCGCTGATCCGCGCGATCCGTATGGCGTCTGCCATCAGTGATCCCCGCCCGTGAGCTGGTCCAGAACGTGCGGCAGCAGCGGGAGCAGCGTCTCGAGGCCCTCGGCGGCGCCGCGCGTCGACCCGGGCAGATTCGCGATCACGGCGCCTGGCCCGTCGACGACACCGACGATCCCGCGCGAGAGCGCCGCCATCGGCGTGGATGCCGCGCCCTCGCGCCGCAACACCTCGGCAAGACCCGGAACCTCCCGGTCGATCACGGTCCGGGTCGCTTCGGGGGTGCGATCGCGGGGGCCCACTCCGGTGCCGCCGGTCGTGATGATCACCCGGGCACCGGCATCCAGCCCGCGACGGATGCCGCCGGCAACCGAGTCCTGCCCGTCGGCCACGACGATCGCCGCGTCGCACACGTACCCAGCCTCGCCGAGTCGTCGAACAAGAGCCGGTCCTGTCGCATCCGGACGCTCCCCGGATGCCGCGCGGTCAGATGCCGTCACGACGGCAGCGCGGACCCCTGCCCCGCCCGGGGGCGCAGCAGTGGCGGCATCCGGGGCGGCTGTCACGAGCTCGGCTGTTCCGAACCCCGGCGCTCGAGCCGGATGATGACGGACTTCGAGGTCGGCGTGCCCGATCCGTCGGCAGTCGAGTCCAGCGGAACGAGCAGGTTCGTCTCGGGGTAGTAGGCGGCGGCGTTTCCGACGGGGGTGTCGTAGTGCACCACCCGGAACTCCTCTGCACGCCGCTCGGTTCCGTCGGTCCACACCGATACGAGGTCGACGATCTCGCCGTCGGCGACGCCCGCGGCTTCGGCATCCGTGCTGTTCACGAGTACGACGCGACGCCCGTCACGGATGCCGCGGTACCGGTCATCCTTGCCGTAGATCGTGGTGTTGTACTGGTCGTGGCTGCGCAGGGTCTGCAGCAGCAGGTGGCCCTCGGGGATCTTCGGATACTCGAGTTCGTTGGCCGTGAAGATCGCCTTACCCGTCACCGTGGTGAAGCGGCGCTCGTCGCGGGGGCCATTCGGGAGGAAGAAGGTGCGGCCCTTTGCGATGCGCGCCTCGTAATCGTCGAACCCGGGAACGACTGCCTCGATGTGCGCGCGCACTGTTGCGTAGTCGGCTTCGATGGCCTTCCAATCGGCCTGCGGAGCGTTCGGTAGGGCGTTGGGCCCTGCGAACAGGCGCTCGGCGATCCGTGCCACGATCGCCACCTCCGACAGCATGTCGTCGGCGGGGGGTTTCAGGCGCCCGCGCGAGGCGTGGACGGCGCCCATCGAGTCCTCGACCGTCACGCGCTGGTCGATTCCGCCGCGATGGTCGCGATCGGTGCGGCCGAGGGTCGGCAGGATGACGGCGCGTGTGCCGGTCACGAGGTGCGAGCGGTTGAGTTTGGTCGAGACCTCGACCGTCAAGCGCAGGTTTCGCATGGCGGCTTCGGTCACGGCGGTGTCGGGGGTGGCCGACACGAAGTTCCCGCCCATCCCCATGAAGAAGCGTGCCTTCCCGTCCCGCATCGCCCGGATCGCCTCGACGGTGTCGTAGCCGTGCTTGCGCGGAGCGGCGAACGAGAACTCCGCGTCGAGGGCCTCGAGGAACGGCTCCGGCATCTTCTCGTAAATGCCCATGGTTCGATCGCCCTGCACGTTCGAGTGACCGCGCACGGGACAGACGCCGGCGCCCGGGCGCCCGACGTTCCCCTGCAGGAGGAGCAGGTTGACCACATCGCGCAGCATCGCGACCGAA
>CEPH01006833.1_pt1 | contig 19580 bp, 14 predicted proteins | sample 530571 | NCBI WGS metagenome assembly CEPH01 (sample SAMEA2620413, study PRJEB7988) | marine metagenome | biome: marine biome (ENVO:00000447); feature: surface water layer (ENVO:00002042); material: "saline water (ENVO:00002010), including plankton (ENVO:xxxxxxxx)" | depth 5 m | reverse complement strand
CTTCAGAAAGCAATCAAAGAAGCTGCTGGTGATTCGGATACTTGCCCGCACTGCGGAGGCATTCTATGACTTAATACCCATATCTATTTCTGTCAGGACTTTGAATTCCCATCCACGGTCAGCACAGTAATCTTCTGCTGCTTCCCACTTAGCTTGATTTGTCGCATAGGTCACAACCTCGTTGATGTACTTCTGTGTCTTACGCTTTTGCTTCTTGGGAGGGTTTTTTTGATTTTCAGGTTTGACCTCAATCATCATTGTCTTGGTTGAATTATCTCTCTGTTTTACTCTGATAATAAAATCAGGGAAATATCTTCGTACTTTACCAAAAGGGTCACGGTAAGGCACAATAACTTCCTCACTTGCCCACCACACTACATTCTCATTCATATCAAAATAGTGCATACATCGTGCTTCCCAAGAAGACCTATAAGTTATCTTCGAAGGGTCGCCACGGTATTTTTTTGGGTGCTTTGGTCTAAATTTACCTGAATATGCCATATAAATAAATGAAAGGTTAGACTAAAGGAATATTTATACATGGCTAGTAGACTTATATTTCCAACAGAGTTGAGAAATGAAGATCAGTTTTTGATGATGAGAGTCTATGAGTACTCAAGACCTAAGAGGTCTGCTGCACCTCAGAAACCGTTGCTATTAGAAATTCAACTCCCCATTCCAAGTAATTTAGTGGATGCGACCAGTGTTACCTACCAACAACAGTCGTTAGGTTATATTGGTGAGGCTGCAGGTGGTGCAGTAGGAGATATTATGGGTGACCTTGTTAGAGGGAATGAGACTGCTAGAGGGTCAGTAGTTCGTATTGCTGATAAAATTAAAAGTATGAGTATAACTGGAGAAGCAGGTAAAATCGCTTCTTATTATGGTTCAGCAATTGCTCAAGAAAGAGGTGGTGCAATTATCGGTGCTGCTATCGGCGGTCCTGTAGGTGCTTTAGTTGGTGCTGCTGCGGGGGAAGTTATCAGAGGTGCCATGTATGCCTCTGGCATTACACGTAATCCATTTAATGTTCAGATGTTTGAAAATGTAAACTTTCGCTCTTTTAATTTTCAATACAAGTTCGTTCCCAGGAGTTTGGAAGAACAAGATACAATTAACAATATTGTAAAGTTACTAAAGTTTCATATGTTACCTGGATACTTAGACTTTAATCGTACTTTCTTTACTTATCCTGATTTGTTTGAATTAGAATTAAACATTGGCACCCCAGTAAAGGGAGATGATATAAACAATTACCTATTCAAAATCAAAACAAGTGTTTTAGAGTCTATTAATGTAAATTATCATGGTGAGGGATTTGCGGACTATCATGATTCGGGTGAACAAAAAGCACCTGTCTCTATCACTATGGATTTAAATTTCAAGGAGATGATTATCCCAGAGAGAGACGATATTGATAAATCTGCATCCAACAGAGTTATCGCGGCTCGTTCAGCATCAAACTTAAAAGGGTATAACGGATAATGCCATTCTTTTTCGAAAACTTTCCCAAGACAGAGTATGATATTAAAAAGAACAATAGAAAAGAAGTTGTTACTAATATCATGTTGCGCTATAAAATTTCTAATACGATTAATAAAATAAAAGCTAATTATTACGACTTTAGTGTAGAAGAAGGTGAACGTCCTGATATTGTAGCAACAAAAATATATAAACGTCCAGAACTTGACTGGTTAATTCTTATGGTCAATGATATTATTGATCCTAACTTTGACTGGCCCATGGAACTTCGTACTCTAGAGAATTATATAATCTCAAAATATGGTAGTCTAGCTACTGCACATGCTACTGTTCATGAATATAGGAAAATACTAAATGAACAATCTAGACTTTTTGATGGAACAGTGGTCCCCAAAAGAACTTTAGTAATAGACGAAACAACATATAACACGTTGTCTGAAACTGTTAGAGAATCTATTTCAAAGTATCAGTATGAAGTAGACCTTAATGATTCTAAGAGACAAATAAAAGTCCTTGACCCAGCTTACCTTAATGATATATTGAACTCTATAGAAGATATTTTTGAATAATGGTAGAAGCAGTTTCAAAATCAATCAGATTAGATTACATTCGAATGGTAAATTTTGAAGGTAATATAACGGATGTTAGTAATCTGATATCAGAGTTTTCTGTATATGAGAGCTTGTTTTCTAATTATGTAACTGGTTATATGGTTATGTTAGATAATATTGGTTTTCTAGAAAGATTTCCTATTATTGGAGAAGAGTTTGTTGAGTTGAGTTTTAGAACTCCAGAGCAAAAAAAGTTGACATATACGTTTGCAATTTATAAGGTTGAGAATGTTCAAAATGCTTCTGAGAACTCTAACCCTAGTGCTCTGTTTACAATCAACCTTGTAGCACCTCAACTAATTGCTTCGAATACTACTGTAGTTGAAGATAGTTTCATTGGTCTCAACTGTTCTAGTATTATCGAGTCCGTACATGAGACATATTTTAACAGGTCTAATAAAAAGTATTCTGGACAAAACAAACCATATCTAGTTAGAACTCCCCTTGATGTTGAGGAGACAGATGGTCTTGTAAGCATAGTTTCTCCTATGTCTTCTCCTTTTGATCTTATTCAGTATTGTGTTAAGCAATCTCGGTCTTTAGAGTATCCAGAGTCAGACTTTGTTTATTATCAGGATGTAGATGGTTTTCATTTAAGAACTATTAGTAGTCTAATGGAAGAACCCGCCGTAGAAGAGTATTATGTAGGCGAGGCTTCTAATGCTTCAAAGCTCGTAGCAAATCAAGTAAAGATTAAAGACTATCAATTAGTTACTACGTTTGAAAGAGTGATGAACTTTGATGTACTAAATCGTCAAGCACAAGGTATGTATGATAATAGTGTCTCAAGCATCGACCCCATATTAAAAAAATACACTGAGTCTAGTATTAATTATGCGGATTCTCGTATTAACTTCACTGCGCCTAATTCTATAGATAAACTAACAACTAAAGATTCTATTCATGCTAAGAGTCCTGGTAATTCACACTCACGATATCTAGTGTCTAGTTTGTCAGATGGAGACTATAAGCAAGAGTCATATTTAGATAACAGAATTGAATTGGATGATTTTACTATAACAGATAATAACCTCGCTTATCCAAGTACACGATATAAGTATTTACCATTTAGAATTAGTAAAATGTCACAACTAATGCAGGGATTGAGATTAAACCTTGCGTTACCAGGAAATAGTGAATTAAAAGTTGGTCAGAATATTAATTTCCACTTTCCACAAACTACAGCCGCCAGTGATGAAGCGGAAGAAAATTTTATGTTTGGAAGAAAAGACAAGTCAAAGTTTCTCATAACCTCACTAAATCATTTTTACAATGTTACTAATGATTCGTATTTTACGAATGTAGAGATAACTAAGAATGGTTTTGGCTCTAGAATAAAAAATAGGATTTAGTGATGTCAACAGATTTTAAACCAGAATATCTTGGGTATAATTTTATATGGTTCTTTGGAGTGGTAGAGGACCGCAATGACCCACTTAAACTTGGTCGTGTGCGAGTGCGATGCTATTCGTGGCATACTAACAATAAAGAAAAACTACCAACATCCTCGTTACCATGGGCGCAATGTATTCAATCTATAACTTCGGCAGCTAACAGTGGTGTGGGTCAGTCACCTACAGGGCTCTTAGAAGGCTCATGGGTCATGGGGTTCTTTCTAGATGGTGAGGATGCACAGAAGCCTATGATTATGGGGTCATTGGCTGGTATTCCCACAGCCGTAGCAGATACTAAGGTTGGGTTTAATGACCCTAGCGGAACTTATCCTACACTAATTAATGAACCAGATGTTGATAGACTTGCTCGAAATGATGCTGACTTCATACCACCACTACTCGCAACTAAAGAGTCTAGTAGAACATCATCTGTACCAACTTCTACAGGTGCAACATGGAATGAAGAGGCGAGTAAGTATAATGCATCTTATCCTAAAAACCATGTGATTAAAACGGAGAGTGGCCACGTATTTGAGATTGATGATACATCAGGTCATGAGCGCATACACGAGTATCATAAGTCTGGCACATTCCGCGAGATTTCAGCAACAGGTAATACAGTGACACGTATTGTAGGTGATAATTATGAAATTATCGCTGGTTCTGATTATGTAAATATTAAGGGTTCATCTAATATCACTATCGATAGTAATTGCACTACATATGTAAAAGGTAACTGGGATGTGCAAGTCGATGGCAAGTTTACTCTAAATGCGAAAGGTGAAAGCAAGATTGATTTACAGGGCTCAGGTTCTACCATTATATCTGATACCATTGGTCTTACAACTCATACTCATACAGACCCAGCGGGGGTTGCTGGTGCTGAAACTAGCACGGGAAACGATAGCCAATAATGTATATTTTTAAACATAAAATTTTAGTATCACTTAGAGTTTTTTATTATCGTCCAGACTATCGTGATATTATTCAAGAGTTTATGTGGCAAACTGAAGATTATAAACCTAAGTATCCAAGAGTAAACAAATTTTTATTATATTGGCGCGAACACATAGATGCAGTCATAGCAGACATTGAAATGGCAGAAATTGAAAACAAACCAAAATATAAATCTGTAGATGATATCTTTAAATATTAATATAAATAATAGAAAACAAGAGTAAAACAATGGCAGCATACAAATCAGGCGCGGTTAATCCCAAGACAAACGAGATAATCTATAAAGATCTCGGACTGAGTTTTATACCACACCCAGTAACCAAAAAGTTAACTGTCTTAAAAAATGAGAATGCATTGAAACGTGCAGTAAGGAATTTAATATTAACAAACTATTACGAAAAGGTTTATTCTCCATACTACGGGGGTAATATTACATCATATCTATTTGAGAACTTCTCTCCTGGTATTAAGTCTAGTATCGAAAAGTCTGTACAGGATGCTATTGAAGTATATGAACCTAGAGTAGAATTTTTGAGTTCAAATGTAAGAGTTAATGAAGACCAAAATGAATTAATCGTTGAAGTATTCTTTAGACCACTAAACCAAGCTACTCCTGTAGAGCTTAACTTCACTATCGAAAGAGTCCGATAATGGCAGCAAATAATGCAATAAGAGTTTCAGACATTAACTTTGATCAGATTAAAACGAATCTAAAAGCGTTCCTTTCTGACCAAACCGAGTTTTTAGATTATGATTTCGAAAGCTCAACTATGTCTGTGTTACTAGACCTCTTATCTTATAACACATACTACAATGCGTTCTATCTTAACATGGTTGGTAACGAGATGTTCCTTGACTCGGCGCAGTTGAGAAACAGTGTTGTGTCTCGTGCAAAACAACTAAATTATATTCCTCGTTCTGCACGTGGTGCGACGGCAACCTTGAGTCTGTCTATCGACCCACCTGGTGACCCAACATTTTATACAGTCGCTGCTAATACAAAATTCACTTCCACAGTTGATGGTATCTCATATACATTTGTAACATCAGAAGCAACATCATTAACACCATCTTCAAATGGCACTTTTACAGGCTCAGTTGACGTAGTAGAGGGTGAACCATTACAACAAAGATTTACTGTCAGTTCTTCTAATCCTGTTCGTTACATTCTGCCAAACGATAATGTAGATACTACAAGTCTGATTGTTCGCACACAAGAATCATCGTCTAATACTAGTATTACGTCCTATAATCTAAATACTGATATATCTGCTGCAAATAGTATTTCAAAGATTTACTTTGTACAAGAGAATGAAGACAATAAGTATGAAGTCTATTTTGGTGATAACGTGTTTGGACAAAAACCAAAAGATGGCAACATCGTAATAATTGATTATCGTGTTGTTAGTGGCCCAGCCGTTAATGGTGCAAATACGTTCTCTGGTGACTTTACTGTAACTACGACCACTCCCGCACAAGGTGGTGCATTTAACGAGTCAATTGATTCTATCAAATACAATGCTCCGTTTAAGTTTCAAGCACAGGATAGACTAGTCACTGCAAATGATTACAAAAATATTATCCTAGCGGAGAATGGTGATATTCAGTCTATCAGTGTTTGGGGTGGTGAAGAAAACTCACCACCAATATATGGCAAAGTATTCGTTTGTGTTAAACCTATTAATGGCTCTGTTATCTCATCAACAAGAAAATCAACACTTGTATCAAATCTAAAAACACGTAATGTTGTATCAATCGATACTGAGTTTGTTGATGCTACATATCTTTATATCAATCCTACCATTACTATTCGATACAATCCAAGAACAACCTCTCTTACAGCATCAGAGTTAAATAGTAAAGTTCAGTCTGCTCTTATTTCTTATGAGACAAATAGCCTTGGTAACTTTGGTAATAAGTTTTATGTCTCTAATCTAACAGAGATATTGAGAGCCGCAGATAATAGTTTTATCTCATGTGATATTCCATTCACAATCGAAAGACGATTTGTGCCGATTACAAACGCTACAACTACATATCAGTTAGAGTTTGGTAATGCAGTACATCATCCACATGATGGCCATTTGGGTGCCATCTCATCTTCAGGTTTTACTATTGGTGGCGAGACAGTATTTTTTGAAGATGATGGTTTTGGAGTTCTTAAATCGTTTATTCTTGTCACTGGTAATAAGGTGACCAGAAATGCAAACTTCGGTACGGTAGATTACGAGACAGGTCTTATTACAATTTTCAACACATTAATTACTGATTATGTCGGATCTGCTATTTCAGTATTCATGAGACCAAAGGAAAGCAATATCTTTGGTTTAAGAAATCAACTTCTATTGGTGTCAGGTTCAAGCATCTCTACTATCGACAACGATACTAATTCTACTACATCTTCAGTTGGTGCAGTTGCAACAGAAGGCACAACGACTACAGTTCTAACAGATAATGCTGTCGGTAGTTATGGTGTATCATCTGTAGCCTCCATATCATCAGCAACTGGCACAACGACTACAACAACGTCTACAACATCTTCTTCTTCATCATCAGGTGGTAGTTCTTACTAATGGCAACGAATAAAAAAACATCAGTTCTTGTTGCGGAACAACTCCCTGATTTTGTTCGTGATGAAGGACCAAAACTTCAAAGGTTCATTGAAGCATACTATGAGTTCATGGAACAGAATGGTGGTGCTATTGATGGCTCTAAAAATTTATTATCATATCAAGATATTGATACGACAACTAATTCATTTCTTCAGTTTTTTCGAGAAGAGATTTATAAGAATATTCCTGACAGTGCATTAATCGATAAGCGGCTACTTGCTAAACACATTCGAGAAATGTATCGAACTAAAGGCACAGAGAAATCATACAAGTTTTTATTTCGTGCTTTATATAATGAAGATGTTGACTTTACTTATCCTGGCGACTTTATGCTTCGCACATCTGATGGTCGTTGGGTACAAGAAAAGTATCTCCGTTTAAATGATATCAATAGTAAGGCAGCATCAAGTCTTGAAGGTCAAATTGTAACTGGTGACTCAACGGGTGCATATGCTCGTGTGGAAAATGTTGACCGTATTACACAGTCTGGTACGGTAATTACCGAGATATATCTCAGTAATATTGTTGGAACATTTGCTAATAATGAAACAATCACATCAGACGTTACATCAACTACGGCAACAATTGCCGTTGACTCTGGTGCAGCGTTACAAGAAAAACAAGGTCGTTATATTGGCACTCGTGGTCAGTTAAGCTCTGACCAGAGATTACAAGACAGCTTTTATTATCAGGATTATAGTTATGTCCTTCGCTCACCACAATTTGTTGAGCGTTATAGAGAGACAGTTCTAGAATTATTACATCCAGCAGGTACTAAATTGTTTGGTGAGACGATGATTATCTCACCATTTAGTGTCAGGTCAGATACTACTGACACAGAATTTGAAATGGAAATTGATTTTGATTTACAAACTGACCAGCGAACTGGTAATGTCGTAAGTATTATTACAGGTCCAGACCTTAGAGGTGCGGGCCGTTTATTCATTCCTGGTGCAAATACTACTAATACTATTTCTAAACTAATAGCAGAGGGTATTAAACATGATGCAAATGACCTCAATGCCTACGCTGGAATTAAGATAAAAGATTTTGGTACTGACAGACTAGTATTTGGTAACAATACTACATTTTTATCTGATGGTTTTGTATTTCCTGGATTTGTAAAACAGAATATTTCGAATGCAAACAATATACTTGGTTTCGGCGGCACCAACTTCGGCACACTACAAGCAAATGACAAAATTGTTTTAGCAAACACAGAGGGCTACAGGTCACAAATAATGAAGGTTGTATCTGTTGCGGGTGCTAGTTCTTTAATCACGAGTCCAGCAGCGGTTAATACAGGATTTCATCAACTATTTGCAAACTCTACTACTGGCGGTATCTTGGCACTTAATAGAGGACTACTACTAACAGACGATGTTATTATCTTCGATACACATGGTAGTAATCCAAATGCTCAACATGCCGTTGCTAGTTTGGGCAGTAATCTGGTCATGTCTATATTTCCAGACTATAGTGGTCCACCACTTTCAAATGGTACATACAGTCTATTTCGTCCTGGTAGAACACCTGAAATCCCAACATTTGATGTAACTATTGAAACTTTCGATTCAGTTGCATTTAGATTTGATCAAGTATAATAAATAGATAAAACTTAGAGGCATACAATGGCAAAACAAACAATCAATCTTGGTACAGTTGCTAACGATGGGACAGGCGATTCCGTTCGCGCAGGTGGTGATAAGATTAATGATAATTTTAATGAAATCTACACCGCCCTTGGTGATGGTTCTGCTTTAAATGATGTTGTAACAAATACAACTTTTCAAAATACGTTAGCCAATACTAACGCTCATATTACTGCAGTAGAGACTAGAGAGGCAGTGCATACTGCTAATGCTCTTTCTCAACTAGCAAATACTAATGCTTATATTGGTGCAGTTGAAATTAGAGAAGCATTACATACTTCTAATGCCCTTTCTCAACTAGCAAATACGAATGCTTATATTGCCTCTGTTCAATCAGCAGAACGTGCCGCACTTGCTAATACTAATGCTTATATTGCAGCGACTGCTGCTCTTTTCTCTAACGGAATAACTACGGGTACTACTAATCAAATCGCTGTATCCGCTAACTCTACAAATGTTGTTATTTCTCTTGACTCACCACTAGTATTCAGTGGTAATAATACCACTGGCATTTCATCTTTTAATATTACAGACTTACTATCTGCTACGCCCTCTGTGACGATTGATGCTATTCGACACGATAATACAAATGTTGCTGGAGACGCAACGAAAAATTTCTCACCAGCATTAAGAATTAGAGGGACCGAAAGACAAGCAAGAATTTTGTTTGATGGTGGCCAAGAAATGTTTGCCACTCCTAATGGTGACTTTGAGATTCAATCTTCTACCTCTTCAGGAAGTTTAGATATTGGTATTGGTTTTAAAACAACTACTGGTGACGATAGAAATACTACATCTACTAATAAAATTCGCGCTCACTCTAGAATGCAGATTGAGGCACATAATACCACTTCTGGCGCTGCTAGTGATGCTAGTACAAGAGAATCCGCAGTAATTATTAGTGGCATTAGAGATAACACAGACCAACTTGGGGGTCAAAGTGGTGTCAATTGGTCGCCTGCATTAAGAATTAGAGGGACAGGAAGACAAGCTAGAATTACTTTTGATGGTGGTGCAGAAATCGTTGGTGGCACGAGCAGTGTCATGAACCTTGAGGGTTCAATCCAAATCAATGGTGTCACACAATCTGGTAGTGACTATGCAGAATATTTCGAAACTTATGATGGTTTAGCAATCGCCAATGGTGTCCCAGTTGTTCTTATAGATGGAAAAATTAGGGCAGCTAATACTACATCATCGACAAATGATATCATAGGTGTTATTCGTCCACCTCAGTCATCATCAGCCGTTGGTGGTAGTGACCTTGGAGAGTGGCATAATAAATACCTCAAAACAATCTGGGGTAATTATGTTCGCACAGACGATGTATTTTACACATGGACTACATGGGCTGTAAATGAACAAGGTCAAAATAGACCTACCGAACACAAAGTTACATCAATTGACGATATTCCACCAGGACAAGAATATCAAAGAGTTGAAAATTTTCAAAAAATTATTAATCCAGAGTACGATGAAACTTTAGAATATAAGACTAGAGAAGAAAGACCAGAGTGGCAAATTGTGGGTCTTCTTGGTCAGGTTCAGATTTTAAGTGGATCTCCTACTAACCCAAGATGGATTAAGATGAAAAATATTGATGATGACCATGAACTTTGGTACATTAGATAAAGACCAAATATTCATTATAAATAGTGCTAACACTTATTAAAAGAGATGCCAAATGCCAGGAATTATTACACATAAGTTCAGATTGAATAATGCTACTCAGTTTTTTGAGTCATTTACTGAAGCAGCAAATATTAATACACGCTATTATATGTTTTTAGCGAAAGCACATGGATGGTCAGATGATGCCTCTCCACCTGTCCCATCAGATACTATTTTGAGTTCTGATTATAATGTTTGGCGCAACATGATTGCAGCAAAGCGTGTCACTCCAAGTGATGCAACATTTGTTGTTGCAAGAAATAATTGGACCTCTGGTCAAGTATATACTCCATACTCAGACTCAAATGCATCTCTTTATACTAGTGCATTTTTTGTAGTCACTAATGATTTTAATGTTTATAAATGTATTGATAATAATAATGGAGCGTTATCAACCGTTAAACCTACGTCAACTGGTACTTCGATTGTAACGACTTCTGATGGATATCGATGGAAATTTATGTATAATATTTCCCCTGCTGATGTATTGAAGTTTACGACAACAAATTTTATTCCTGTTAAAAAACTTACTTCAGATGATGGTAGTCTACAATTTGATGTTCAGACTGCGGCATCAAATGGTTCGATTGACTATATTGATGTTACATCTGCTGGTTCTAATTATCTCTATGCTACTGGCAACTTCTCAAATGTTGATAGTTCAACCATCGTAAAACTTACTAGTGCAAGCACAGTAGATGACTCATACGTTGGTTCCACAATTTATATCAGCACTGGAACAGGCTCAGGTCAATTAAGAGAAATCGTTGACTATCAAGGTAACATTAATAAGGCAACTGTGAATGCTGCTTTCTCACCTATTCCAACAACAGGGTCTTCATATATCATTGGTCCTAAAGTAACTATTACTGGTGATGGTAGAGATGCATTAGCATACGCCAATGTTGCATTACCCGCTCTTGCCTCTGCTACGACTGGTAATTCTGTCAATGAAGTTATTATGATTAATACTGGTTCTAACTATAGCAAATATGCTGTAACAATCTCTGCTAATAGTTCACATGGTTCTAGTGCAACTGCTGCTGGTAGTGTTGCTCCATATGGTGGTCATGGTTCTAATCCTGTAAGCGAACTTGGCGCAACAGACGTTCTACTAAATGTCCGAATGACAGGGACGGAGTCAGGAACCTTTGTCACCAACAACGACTTTCGAATTGTTGGATTGGTTAGTGACCCTGTTCTTTTCTCAGGCGCACAGGCAAATTCAACTGTTTATGATATGACAACTAAATTTACTGTAACTGGAAAAACTGGTGTATTCTCTTCTGACGAGATGATTACTAACGCTAATGGCGCGGCTGCTCGCTTCATTTCATTCGCAAATACAAACGCCTCTGGAACTCAAGGTATTGTTAGTGTCACAGGATTAGATGGTAAATTTACTGTCAGTGAAACCATTACAGGCAACACCTCTACACAAACTGCTGTGATATCGTCTATAAATAATAGAGACTTACGAGACTTTGTTGGTGAAGTTCTTTACATTGAGAATAGAACACCTGTAAGTCGAGCAGCAGATCAGACAGAAGATATCAAACTTATCGTTAGATTTTAAGGTTTAAAAGAATGACATTAGAGACTAATTTCAATTTATCTCCCTATTTTGATGATTTTGAAACAAGTGCAAAGTTAAAGAATTACCACAAAGTTCTCTTTAAACCTTCACTTGCTGTTCAAACACGAGAACTAAATCAACTCCAGACTATTCTTCAAAATCAAGTCGAGCGTTTTGGAAATAACATTTATGAGGAAGGCACAATTATTGATGGTTGTGAATTCCAATATGATGCTAATGTTGCTTTTGTAAAGTTACGAGATAAAGATATTGGTGGTAACAATATTGTCATTACAAGTTTCGCTAATGGTGTAGTTCAAGGGGTAACCTCTGGCGTCAGAGCCAAAGTTATTGATGTTGCTGCAGGTGCAGAAGCAACCGCACCAAACTTTAACACACTCTTAGTTAAGTACATTGATGGTGGCACTGCAAAAACAAATAAATCATTTGATTTGAATGAACAGATTGTTTTCTTATCTGCAGATGGCGGTGAAAACCAACGAGCAAATACTATTGCAAGCGGCGCATTTGGTTTTGGTTCTGTTTTCAGTGTTGGCGGCGGTACTATTTTTGCTAAGGGTCATTTTATTAATGTTAACTCTCAGACTATCGTATTAGAAAAATATTCTACCAAACCATCTTATAAGGTTGGTTTTAAAATTTTAGAAGAGGTTGTAACAAGTGCAACTGACACTACTCTTCTTGATAATGCTTCAGGTTCATTTAATGAGACTGCTCCTGGTGCAGACCGTCTTAAACTTACACCTACACTCACAAAGAAATCATTATTTGACTCCTCTAATATTTCCTCTGCTAATACAGCTTCATTTACACCTATCTTTGAAGTTGAAAATGGCCTTGTAAAGATTGTAAGAGATGATACAGTATTTAATAGTATCGCTAGAGAACTAGCAAAAAGAACATATGAAGAATCAGGTAACTATCAATTAAAACAAATTAATACTCATGTAAAAGAGCATTTAAATACAGGCACTAACTTTGGTCGATTTACTGCAGGTGAAGGTGGTGATAAGAATAAACTTGCTATTGGTATTGAACCTGGTATCGCTTACGTTATGGGATACCGTAATGAAATTTTAGCAACAGAGTTTATTGAAACAGACAAAGCAGTAACAACAAATAATGAAATTGGTGTTAACGTCACGACAAACTTTGGTAACTACGTTATCGTAGACCAAGTTGCTGGTCCATGGGATCCAACCACACTTCAGTCCGTATCATTACGCGACACTGCCGCTACAGCAATTTCCTCAGCAACTTTAGGCACTGCTGGCGCACCAGGTAACGAAATTGGTACAGCTAAGGTAAGAGGGTTTGAATATTCCTCTGGTTCAGGAGTGCTTACTAAGTACAGATTATATCTATTCGATATTCAAATGTCAGGTGACCCAACAGCCAGAGGATTTTCTGATGTAAAATCTTTTTACGTTAATCAACCATCTGGTCCAGACTCAATTTGTGATGCAGTCCTAACAAATAATCTATGTGTTCTAGAAGAACCAGAGTTCAATCGTAATATCTATGACTTAGGTGTACGTGCAACAAAAGAACTTAAAACTCTTGCTGGTGCTGTAAACGCTACTTATGAGTTTCGTGATAAGGCAACGATTTCATTTAATACTGGCGGCTCTGGTACATTATCCATCACAGGCGCACACGCGGGTGGAACAGAAGAATTTCCTTACGGTACTGGCGCACTAAACGATACACAAAAAAGAGAGTTTGTTGTTGTCGCTGGAGCTACAGCACAGACTGCTAGTATTCCTGGTCTTGTTAAACAAGTATTTGGTGCTGTTGCTAATACTCAACAGGCAAACACTCTTGTTGGTAATAGCACAAGTTTCTTGACAAACTTGAAAGTTGGTGATTACATCTCAGTTTCCAATACTAGCGGTCAAGCCTCTATTACAACTCGTATTGTGGATATTGCCAGCGATACTGTTATGACAACCAATCCTGCTATTGCTACTGTAGGAGACTCAACATTCCATTGTCTAGCTGCTAGTAATGGACCAGGGACCGCTGAAGTTCACAAGATTTTTCCAACAGGTTATGTCTTTGACATGACTGAAAATGGTACGAGTGGTGTAGAAAGAAGTATTACACTTGCTTCATCAACATCCGCAACCCTAGATCTAAAAGAAACATTCGCCAATAGTACTAACATTATAGTTTTCTTTAATAATAAAAGAGAAAGTGCTGTAGGCATTACAAAAACAGTTCGTAAGAATCGTTTCATCAGATTAGATTTGTCTACTCACAGTGCTAATACTGTTGGTCCATATACTTTAGGTGTTGCTGACGTATTCAACTTACGCAAAGTATATCTTGGTACAACATACTCAGTGAATAATCGTGATGTAACATCTGAATTTAGAATTATTCGTAATACTACAGATAGCTTATATAAACACTCATTGTTATCCTTAAAAGAAGGTAGTATTCTATCACTGGCCAGCACTGATAAATTGGTAGTTGAATTTGATTACTTTGACCATAGTGTATCTTCTGGGATTGGTTTCTCGTCCGTTGATTCGTATTCCATCGACCCTGATGAGTCAGTAACAAATAGCACTACAATTGCTACGCCACAGATTCCAAGATTTGAATCTACAGTAACTAACAGAGTATATGACCTAAGAGACTCGATTGACTTCAGACCTAGAGTAACATCCGCTGGTAATACAAACGTCATCACAGTTGCCGACTCTGCCATCAATCCACTGTCAAATAGTTCAGTGGATGTAGACTCAGACGGTTCATATGTGCCTGTACCTAATAAAACATTTACAAGTGATGTTACATTCTACATGCCTCGTATTGACCGCGTTGTTATGGGTAAAGATGGCAAAAAGAAAGTTGTAAAAGGTATTCCATCAACTAAGCCATTTCCTCCTGCTGAACCAGCAGAGTCAATGTCACTTTCGATTCTCCATGTGCCACCCTTCCCATCTCTTTCTTTGGAGAACTCATATAACTTTACTGACCCACAAACTGCTGGTCCAAGAGTAGACCTTGCCGTAAGAGTAAAACCAATCTTCCATCGTAGATATACAATGCAAGATATCTCTGGGATTGCAAGTCGTATTGATAGATTAGAATATTACACTGCTTTGAATGTTCTCGAAAAGTCAGCGAGAGACCTTTCTATCACAGATTCTAATGGTCTTGATAGATTCAAAAATGGTATTTTTGTAGACTCTTTCTTTGGTCACAATAATGCAGATTTGACTGACCCATCTTATAACATCTCTATTGATAAAGTCAAAGGTGAATTAAGACCTAAGTTTGACCAGCAAAACATTGACATTACCTTTAACTCAACTCTTTCTTCTAATGTTACCAGAAAGGGTAACCATACAAGACTAGACGTTACCTCCAACACTAATTCATATCAAGTTGGTGATGTCGTATTTCTTGGTGGTGCTATTGGTTCAGCAACAGCGGCTGGTACAGTTAGAACGGTAGTTGCGAACTCATCTATTGTTCGCTTGTATCTTCATAATGCAAACGGTACATTTACAACATCTGCTACCTTGAAAAAAGATGGTTCATCTACTACGTCAACCATCTCATCAATTCAAACCGCTACTGAAGGTGACCTTGTAACACTACCATATAGTCATAATATCTTCATTGACCAACCTTGGGCATCTAAGACTATCAACCCTGTTGGTGAACTATCCTTCAACTGGGTTGGTAATCTAAATCTATTCCCAGAGGCAGACCATTGGGTAGATACTACAACACAACCAGATGTTCAATGGGATCTTGATTTGGCTTCCAATTGGCAAAGTCTGAAAGATGCTTGGGGTACAAATTGGAATGAGTGGAGCAATGATGGTGATAGCGTTCAAACTAGAGAAGTAAGAGGTGTTGCATTTGTTGACCTTGAAACAGATGAGCGTGGTGGTGATTTCTTAAATGGTCACGGTGCTATTGATTCTGTTAAAGTAACAACGACACAAGACCAAGTTCGCACTGGTACAAGATTAAATGTTCAAACTTTCGAACGTACACAGAAATCTGGTCCTTTCTTAACACGTACTGATATTGTTCCATTCATGCGGTCACGTATTATTAGGTTTGCAGCAACTGGTATGCGTCCTAATACAAGAGTATTTCCATACTTCGATAATATCTTAGTAAATGATTTCGTTGCTCCTACTACAAAAGAGTTTGCTAATACAAGTAGTTTAGGTGGTTCGCTTGATACTAATGCTAATGGTGATGTATTTGGTATCTTTATTATTCCTAATAATGACTCTTTAAAATTCCGTCAAGGTGAGCGTCCCTTTAGATTAGTAGATATCGCTAATACAGCAACACTTACTGGCACAGAAACAACCTCTGCAGTAACTAACTATACATCACTAGGTTTAGCAAGTTCACAGAGAGGTATCACGTTTAATACTCGTGAAGCAAGAGTGTCACATGATACAGTATCTGAAAGACGCAATATCACCACATCAGAGTTTACAGGGCTACAAGCTCATCAAGATCCTGTTGCACAAACGTTCCGTCTTGGTGACTCAGAGTTTAATAATCTAGATTTTGCAGACAATCGTTTTGGTTCTGGTGCTGATGGTGCTTTCATTAGTGCTATTGACTTATACTTCCAGCGCAAGAGTTCAACCGCTGGTATCGCAATTGAAATCCGTGAAGTTGTTAATGGTCAGATTACAGCAATAAGAGTACCATTTGGATACAAGCGTCTGGAACCTGCCGACATTAATATTTCTGACACTGGTAATGCACCAACTCCATTCTACTTTGACTCGCCTGTCTATCTAAGGGGTGATACAGAATATGCATTTGTCGTGAAACCAGATGGTTCTAATCCAGATTATCGTTTATGGATTTCAGAATTAGGTGATATAGATACTAACTTTGGTGCAATCATTGACCAGCAACCAGCGGTCGGTATGTTGTTCACATCTGCTAACGATAGAACATATACGCCAAGACAGAATCAAGATATTCAGTTTACTATCTGGAGAGCAGGGTTCAATACTTCTGCTACTGGACAGGCTGTATATACAAATGAGAATGATGAGTATCTAAACGCTACACAGTTCTCATCAACTAGATTTAATATTGGTGAAAAGATTCGTGGTGAAGCAGTCATTCTCATGACCTCTAACGCTGAGAATATCGCAGTAAATGATACTTTGACAATCGGCTCTAATACTGGTAAAGTGAGAAAGTTAGTAACTACAACTGACACACCAACTATTAAAGTTGATATGAAGGGTAGTATTCCTAATGGTTCTACGGTTACATTTAGTACTGGTTCATCTACATATACTGGTGTAGTTAATACATTTACTCCGAACACTGCCACTGGTTTTGTTCAATACTATAATGCACCAACACAGGATATTGTAGCAAATGGTTCTTCTGGTGTATTTACTGCTAATACTACTGCTGATGATGGGTTCTATCGTGGTCAGGTAAGTAATGCATCTGCACAGGTATTTGGTGTAAGAGAGTTTAAGTACGACGTTCTTGTACCAAAATTATCCTTTGCTAAGTATGTAGATACAGATGTGATTTGGACAGCAAATACAACAGCAAACAACTTTGCTATGTCACAATCACAAGTTTCTATTGAACCATTTGAGAATAACGAGTTTGTTGAAGGCGAAAAGGTTATCGCTGGCAGAACAAAAGAATTAGCAAGCCTTGGTGGTGCGAAATCCCTCCGCATCACTGGTGCTCTAACTACAAATGCAGACCGACTTTCACCTGTAGTTGACATTGGTAGAACCAAGTCGGTCATCCCAGTTCATAATATTATAAATAACTTGAACACTGGAGAACAAGGTAATTTCGGAAGCGCCGCTGCTAGATATATTTCTAAGAAAGTGGTGCTGGCTGATGGTCAAGAAGCAGAAGACTTAAAGGTCATTATTTCTGCTTATAAACCAGCGGCTGCTGAAGTTGATGTATATGCAAGGATTCAGAATGCTGATGACCCTGATGACTTCCGTGATAAAGATTATACTAAGTTAAGACAAGTGACTGCCTCTAATACTTTCTCTAGTATTGTGAACAAAGAAGACTTTATTGAAGTTGAATATGGGTTTCCTGCGGCTAATGCTTCTACATTAGGTGCATTTAACAATAGTGCTAATAATAACGTGGTGAGATACTTTAACTCTGCAAATGCTCACTTTGATACATTTAAGTATTTCAGTTTGAAGATTGTGCTTAGAAGTTCAAGTGGCTCTCATGTTGTTCCAAGAGTGAAAGATTTAAGGGCTATCGCGTTACAGATTTAAGGAAGTAAAATGTATATGAAAGTTGAAGAAGATAATAATTTGGTCCGTGACACGGAGACTAATGCCATTCTTAACGTGAATACTTCCGCTCTTCAGGCATATAAAAATAGAAAAAAGCAGTTTAATAAAATTGATAACTTAGAAGAAAAAATTGAAAAGTTCGATGAAAGATTACTAAATATAGAAAATCTACTTATCTCGTTGAAAAACAAATTAAAATAACCATAATTAGAGGGGTCTTTTAAAATGGCATCTGTAACAGTCTCATCCGTGTTAGGTCAGCTAACGTCATCTAATACAGTCTCCCAGATTATGGGCGATGTTAATTCACTCAAAAGTCTATCTGCACACGCCCCATCTTATGTTGCTAACTCTGAGTTTCAGTCATTTGTAGCAAACACAAATGCTTATATTGCCTCTGTAGATGGTGCTGCAGGTTTAGCGGCACAGACAGCTAGAATTGACTTATTGAATACAAACCTGACAGCTACTAACACTGCAATTCGTAATGTTATTTCAACAGAGGTTACAAATCTAGTTGACTCTGCTCCTGGTTCTTTAGACACTCTAAATGAACTTGCTGCTGCTTTAGGTGACGATGCAAACTTTGCATCTACTGTTACAACTAGTATCGCCACTAAATTAGCATCTGCTAATGTTGCTGTTTTTTCTGCAAACACTAATGGTATCGCGCAATCACTGTCATCAGTTCAAATGTCTGATAATGCAGTCTTAGTTGATCCAGCAGGTCACTTGACTATCAATCTCGGTGGTTCAGTTTACAAGATTCCATATTTCAGTTAAGAGTTTATAAATACTAATAATAATTCCATAAGAAGGGAAGGGTAAAATGGCATTAGCAGTCTCCACACAGTTATCAGCACTTACTGGATCTAATACTGTCCAGCAAATGATGTCTGATGTTAACTCACTCAAAACATTATCTGCACTTGCTACAGATGCAACAAGCACATCTGATGTGGCACTTGCAAATACTAACGCATTCATTACATCAGTTCAAAGTGCGGAGCGAGGTGCGCTTGCAAATACTAACGCTTATATTGCGTCAGTTCAAAGTGCAGAGCGGGCAGCACTTGCTAACACCAACTCTGCTATTGCTAGTGTTTCAGCTTCTGCTTTATCCTCTTCGGATGCCGTTATCAAAAATGTTGCTACCAACCAGTCAATGAAAGCAAAGTTGCTTGTTGACAGTGAGGGTTCTTCATCTGGTGTTGATATTGCAAACGGTCACATTCAAATTTTCAGTGCAACGGGCAGCCCATCAAAGATTGATTTTTATTGTGAAACAAATAATGCTCA
>CEPH01086873.1_pt1 | contig 19663 bp, 21 predicted proteins | sample 530571 | NCBI WGS metagenome assembly CEPH01 (sample SAMEA2620413, study PRJEB7988) | marine metagenome | biome: marine biome (ENVO:00000447); feature: surface water layer (ENVO:00002042); material: "saline water (ENVO:00002010), including plankton (ENVO:xxxxxxxx)" | depth 5 m | reverse complement strand
ATATCAAATGATCAAGGGTCATGTGGATCATCTTGTTCGCCTTATGTTCAAGGCGACTTGGACGAATACAGAAGCTTGATTGAAAGAGAGTCTCCTCTGCTAATGGCAGCTTTGTTAAAGCCCGACTTTAATTGGAGCAGGTACTACTCTATTCTTGAGAGTTCTATTTGCGACTCAAGGTATATAAATAGGGTATGGGATATTTTCCTTGATAAATATATGGAAAATGATGAACAGCTTTATTTAAAATTCTTAAAAAGAGTATTATTTGAAAATAATTCTAAGCCAGTACATGACATTAGAGCATATCTATATCGAAGATTTATTTCTGGAGGTTATTTAAAATCAACTTTTGCAAGAAAAATGAGATCAGATGGTTCAGAGTTTGCAAGTGAATCTGCCGTTAGTGCGCTTCTTAAAAACGAAGATTTATATAGTAACTTTGATGAACTTGTGCTTAGCTTTTCTGACTCAAGATATGAGTCAGTTTTAAATTCTTTGGCGAGAGGATTGCCAGAGAGATTGTTGCCTTCTATCATGGGGTCTGCACAGAGGTTTGGAAATGTTCAGTGGCAGCTTAATAAGAGATTTCAAGAAATTGAGGAGGCAGAAAGTGTCGGATGACTTTGTATGGTTAGAAGTTCCGTTCCATAAGAATAAAGTTTCTTTTGATATTGAAGAAGATAAAGATCTTTTAGAATCTTTAAAGATTAGCTTTGACGGGTCGATTATGGCGGTAAAAAGAAGTAGAGTTGAAAATCTTTATAAAAAGCAGAATGTATCAATGATTCGTGCAGGATATGAGTCATTGCCAAAAATGAAGCGTGACTATAAGATTGATAGTAAAGATGAGCTTTATAAAACATTAGCATATTGGATTTCTATCTAATAATATATATTCTATGGAGTAATTATGGCAAATTCTACAAAATGCTTAACTAATGGCGCTATCTTTCATACGGAGATAAGCAAAGATTCTATTTCTGCAAAGGTGTCTTTGCCATTTTCTTTAGATATAGATTCGGATGAGGCAGCTATTCTTGAGACATTAATTCATAATAGTTTAGAGATTATTTTGAGGCCGTACTTTTTGCATGATGATAAGGGAAAGTCTTTAGACAAAAACCTTGAATCAAAAATATCTGATATTCTTGATAAAAACGAGTCTCTTAGCCTAGACGACAAGGGAGACAAAGAAAAGCTTTTGAGCTCAATATCAAGAGAAATAAAAAAAGTTGAGTGGTGGGAATAATAAAGTGAGTGAATTAGGGCTTCTTGACTTTCAGTTGGGTGAAATTATCCCAATAGTAAAAATATCCTTGATTATTTTTTGTCTATTTGCATTTGGAATTTTTTTAAAGTTAAAAATATTTAAGTGTTAAAAAATGAAAGACTACATTGTTTGGTACAAAGAGTCTGAAAGTTCTCCAGATATAGTTAGAGGTATGGCAAGAAACTATAAAAGAGCTGAAGATATGGCGCATTATTTATATTTGGATAGAGCTTCAAGAAAAATTCCCGTATTTAGCACAGGCGTCACAAGAATGTATCATGGAGAGGTTTATTCGGATGATGAGTGCTCAATGAGATGGAGTGTGATTATTCTTGGCGAAGATGTAAGGGATAATTAAGTTTTTAAATAATTTAAATCAAATAATTTATAGCCATTCAAAGCAAAGCCCCAGTAATTCTATTTACTGGGGCTTTTTTGCTACTAATATTTTTATTTTCAATTGAATTTAGGAGCCTCATGAATACCTTTATAAAAAAAATAGCTGCGGCTGAAGACTCTGGAATGGTAGATCCAAGAACTGGAAGACCAATAAGGGTAACAACCACTGTTAGATGCAAGTACAGAAGGTATTATGGAGGCACTCCCTGTAAGAGTGATGAGGCAAATGCTTCAAGGTCAATCTTAATAAGAGATGAGCAGTATGCCACTATTTCTAATAAAGATTTAAATGAAATGATTGCGCAAGATTTTGCAGCAAGCGCAAATGATGCAATACATATGTTTTTATCTAGAAGCTCAGATATATCAAGTAAGCAGAGAGAGTGGATAGAAATAAGAAAAGCTCCATCATCAAGGCCTTTTAATGTATTTTTTTCGGTAATTAGGTCTGATGTAATTGATATAATCGCAATAAGCACCAATTATAAAAAGCCAAGAAAAGGAAGACTTTGGGTACCAAAATGATAAAAGAAGCAAACTTAGAGCCTTTAATGCCAACAATATATACAAAGCTAAAATCTCTCGGAGAGATAAATGATGTTGTTCCAATACAAAATATAGTCAGTGGACTCAGCAATGGGGAGGCTAGGGCTTATGTTTCTAACGAAGATAAAAATACTGATGGCGTCCCAGATAAAATATATATAGTCTATCCAAAGCTAAACATTGACTTGCAGCAAGATTTACTTGGAGTTACTACTGCTGATATTATGGCATTTCCAAATTTAGAAAGTCAAAAGATGCATCAAGTTTCGAATATACTTTCTTCGATTATAAACGTATTAAATCACGAGCAAGATCATCTAAAAGGATTTAGAACTCAAAATAATATTGATGAGTTTAGTCCAGAGCATTCTGCCGAACATGCAGGAGAAGAAGCTGCTAAAAAATTTATTAATAAATATAACTCTTTAAGTAAAAATAATTATAGGAAAGATACCAAAATGATTAACAATTTAAAAAAATTATCATCACATCTCAAAAGTATAAATGAAAAAGAATTGTCTAAAGAACTAGATATTATAATTGCTAGCTCTGAAGAGGATACAAAAGATGTAGTTGCTGAGACCGAAAAATCTTTGGAATGGCTAAATAGTGGTAGTGACTTGCTATCAGCAGCAGATGACGGAGCTATTGACAAATATGCTCAAGAAACCGAAGGGGCGGAGATTAAGGGGAGAATTGAAAATCTTTGGGAAACGGCAAAGTTCTATCTACCAAAGGTAATAAGCCCCGAAAAGCTTGTGCCATATCCGTCCGAGTCAGCAAGAATGTTGGGATTATATTATGGTGCTCACTATTTTAGAGAGGAGAGTTTGTTAAAGGTTCTTGAGGAATCAGAAAAATATTTTCGTAATACAAATAATACAGATCGATTGAAAAGTCTTGATGTGCTACCGAGCGGGAAACTTGATATTATTAACCGTAGACTATCTAATGTTGCGAAACCGTTAACTGCATTGCTTCCAAGATATCAGAAAACTAAAAGAGATAGAGACAGTGCACAGGCTAAGAAGAACGAGTGGGAAAGCGAGCTTAGAGCAATGCGCAATCAAGGTCATGAGAATATGATGAGAGGGGAAGAGAAGAGATTGACTAATAATACTAATTATAATCTCGACAACTTATTTGCTTCATCAATAATGGGGCCAAGAAAATAAATAAATGAAAAAGAAGTCTCAAATTGAATTGTTCATTCCAATAAATGAAGATATTTCTGGTATGCACAGGCCAAATAATGATGTTAATAACTTAGATGATGCCGAGTGCGATCCCCGCAAAAGCTTTACAGACGATGATTCTTTGGATGATAATTTAAAAAAAGAGGCTTTGGGACTTTTTGACTTGCCAGCTGGTGCGCCCGATGGTGCTCAGAATTTTAGAGGAAGAGACTCTTATAATGAAGAAGATTTTGAAGTCTCAGATATAACAGGGTTTGGCGGCAAGTCATTAGTTGATATTAATGAAGATAAACATCCTGCTAATATTCAAAGAAGGCATGAATTTAATTCTGCTAATAATGATGAAAATAGAAAGAAAGATTTTTTTTCGTTTCTTGGCTTTAAATCAACAGGAAAAAGTATGAATAAAGAATTAGAAAAGTTGACTAGTGTTTTGAGCAAGTCTGGGTATTCAGATGTTTCAGCAAAAATTAATAAAAGTTTAAATATTAAGACAGCAGATGATAAAGACTCGGAAGAGGCAGAGTCTAATCCTGAATATGAAAAAGCAAGGCGAAAGACTCTTACTATTGCCACTGACATTGTAACCTGGGGAGCTTCACATTCTACTGGTAATACTGAGGCAGCCGAAAAGATCAAGAAAAGTGTAAAAGATGAAGATTATGACTCAGCTATTGGAGATGATTTACAGACTCTCGTTGTAGATTACATTGATGATGCAGAGCCGGATTTTGATGGCGATGAAATAAGCTCTGTTAAGGGAATAATAAAGGAACTACTTGAAGGAGATCGAACAGTTACTTCAGCAACTGAGGCTATAAATGACATATATTATTTGAATAACTTGGATGATGAAACTATAAAGTTGATTAAATTAATAGGAAAATTTGGATCATCTGTAAGAAGGCTTAAAGAATTAAAGAAAGATATAGAAAAAGAAAAAGAAAATAAAGCTTCCGAAGAGGAAGATGAAAGATACAAAGAGTTAAGTAAAAATAAAAACCAACAAGAGATGTTAGATACCATAAATAATTCTAAAATTATAAAAGCTTGGTTTGATGGTACATGCGGAAAATATATAGCCAGAACTTCATCTGGTCATTTGCTGGAAAAAGATGATATCAGAGATACCTTCACATTTGTTGATGGTTATCCTTGCGCGAATTGGGAGGTAGAAATGGGTGATGACGGTGATTTATGGAGAGCAAGCAAAAAGTATGGAGTCATTCAATTTAAAGATAAAAGTGACGAATGGACTGATTATCCAACTAAAAAGGTAGCTAAAGATAGCAGAATAGAAAATATAACAAAGAAGTCTATATCCTCTAGGTTTAATGATTTAAAAAAAATTGCTAATACATTTACTCTCAGTTTCGATGGCGTTATAGACGACCAAGAACTTAAAAGTAACGCTGAAAATTACTTTAGAAGACAAATCAATAAGGGTGCGACATTACTTGAATCAGCATCAATTAACCATCAAGTTGTGAGGGCTAAGAATAAAGATTCAAAGAATATGCGTTACGTTAATGCTCTGTGGAAAAAGTACAGGGGGCGATTTGCATCTATAGTTTCCGGCTATTATGCTGATTTAGACAAAACTATTAATAGTGTTAAAATCGACGAAGGCACGTTCAATATAGGCGCAACAACGGATCTAAAAAATAAGACGAAGGAGGAATTGAAAAGAAGATTATCACTTTTTTATACAGATGCGCTACTAATTGAATCTGACTCATTTTGGTTCGATCAAGTTAAGGCTTCACTTGATTCTGCTAATCAAAGTTACGCAGGAAGCTTTAATCAAACCGACATGACATATGAAAAGCGCTATAAACCCAGGCTTTCAGGTTATATAGATCAGTGGAAAACCCTTAGCAATTCTATGCTTATGTGTTATTATGTCTTGTACGAACATTCGCAAGGAGGCGGCACAATAGGAGGCACATCATCATCTGGGTCTGAATCTGGTTCCAAATATAAAGGTTATACTAGGCTTGGACGTTCAGTTGGTGGGAGCAAAATATATAAGGATCCACCTAATGTGCATAGACTCAGAGGTCCAGATGGCAAATATTACGTCTGCGGTATTTCATCTTATGTAGGCGGTGATATTGGAACAGATTGGGCAAGTTGCTTAGAATACGGGTGCGGCAAAACCGATCGCCATGATGGTGGAGAAAAGGGGTGGGTTGCTCCCCTAGATGAATCTCAGGTGAAAGAGCGGCTTCGTTTTTATAAGGGAAGTTTGTTGATGTCTGGCATAAGCATTGGTAAGTATCTCAAAGGCAATGAAGTTACACCGAGAAAGAGAAAGATTTGGAGGTATGAATGGGATTTCACCAACGCCGAATGGATCGATCTCGGAGATACTAAAATACCGACAACATACAAAAAAGCTTCTTCGCTGAGAGAATCCAGACTATTAAAATTGGGCGCATTTAGCATTAGAGATCGTAGATTAAAGTCTATGATACTAAAGACTGCTGATGACGGTGTTGTCGAAGGTGGTGATAAAGTTGTTGTCGAAGGTGGTGATGAAGTTGTTGTCGAAGGTGGTGGTGAAGTTGTTGTCAAAGACGAAGGTCTCAATGATATTGACGAGCCAGTTGTTGTTAATCCATATAAAAGGAAAAGGGTCGTAAACACTTGCAGAATTAAGCTTTATCCAAATATAAATAGTTATAAGAACAATTTTATGAAAGGAAAGGCAACCAATTCTCAGATTGAATTGTTAGAATACAAAAACTTTGGAAATGCTGATGGAAACTGGGGTGCTTGCACTCATTCAGCTTGGTTATACTTTTTAGATGACTTGCAAAATTTAGCTGATGGCAATGATGATTATCGAGAGCCAATCAGAAGGTATGTGAATAGATTAAAAGCTAGGCCAGTTAATAGTAAAGATGTTAAGCAAACAATAAAAGCTTATAGATTACTTGGAGGCGGCAAATCAGGTTCGGCTGCATCTACGAGGCAAAAAGATTTTGATGCTATCCGTAAAGAAATTACTAGAAAAAAAGATAGTAAAATATTTACCGATGATATTCTAAAAAAGTATGTGTTTAGCGGATACTCCAAGAGACTCCTACAGAGTGGCACTGTTGCTGACAAGCTTAAGGCATATGGAACAAGAATCTTAAAAATTGATAGAAACCTAGGTAATGCTGATACTAGCCCACCAACAAGTGAGTTCGCTGGTCTTTCCGATCCAATAAAAAGGGAGTTTAAGAAATTGTTTGGTACCGACACTGAAAATGGTACAGTTAATACCATTGGTAAAGATTGGACCTTTTTAAGATACAAGATGAATGGGCCTTATATTTTGGCACAATTATTAAGTGAGCCTTACAGGTCTAAGATTATTGAAAGTATTAAACAAGAAGTGTGCAATATTGAGCCGGGTCAAGATGGTTCTTGCAGCAAACTTTTATTAGATGATATAAGGTCGAAGAATATTCTTCCTACAGGTGTGAGCATTGATGAAGCCATGAATGCTTCAAGGGCGAGGGCAATGAGGAAGGGTCAAATAGCAGAAGCAGACTTCGCAAGAATTGTCGAGAAGATTTCTGGGATAATGATGCAAAAAAGAGATAAGTTTTACTCAGCTATTGCAAAGCTTCAGGATACGGGCTTTACATATATGGCCCCAAGTGGAGCTGTAGTGGCGCAAACAGGAAATATGGCTGACATGGTTGAAGAAAATGATAATGCGGGTAAAATTGAGTCTAAAAAAAGGCTTTTAGCAGCAAAAGCAGCTAAAACGCTTGAAAAGGCAATACTTTCAGATGATGGTCTAAGAGATAAAATAATAGCATGGATGAAACTTCCAAATCCTTTTAAGGCTACTCAAAACTTAGAACGCTCTTTGACAGAGCATCACTTGGGGCAGCCCGATTGGAGAGCAGGCTATTTTATGGACACTCTTCTTAGTCCCGAATTTGGAAGACATCTGTTAAAAGAAACAGATGCTTTTCTTGGAATGGGCGGTGACTCTGTTAAACAGATTAGACAAGAGTGGAATGATCAAGTTAGAGTTACTAGAAATCAGAGATCTGAAAGAAGAAAAGAAGTTAGAGAAAGAATTAAAAAGAGAAATAAGTAAAAAAGATCGAAATATTAACAGCTGAGAGATAGGTATACATTATGAGAGATTATTCAAATTTAAACCCACCGAAAAGATTACTTGATTTAATTGGCGCTAAAGGCGATCTTTTAAGTGAAAAAGAAAAAAATCAAGCCACAACAAATCAGCTTACATCTGCTCAAGTAAAAAAACTGCAAAGGCTAATAAACAATTCCCAAGATAAAGGTATAGGTTCAAGCGGAATCCGGTATACAAAGGAATTAAAAGAGGATGGAGTTTGGGGCAGAGAAATGACTAAGGCTTGGCGTTATGTGTGTCAACAGGCTAAGACTATAGATGATAGGGTTAAATACATAAAATACCCAAATTATATTGAAGTAAATAACGTACTGACTAAGCTAGGAGTTAGATAGCTTATCTAAATTTTATATAAAAAAATTTTTTCTTTCCATTAATGGTTAAAGTTGATATAAATATTGTGAGAAAAAATTGATTAAAATATTTGATAGTCATGGAAATGTTCGCCCAATATCTTCTATAAAAAACTCACTTAAAGAAAACAAAAAGCCTTTAAAAGATAAAAAGAATAATTCTAGCAAAAATAAGCAAGATAATAATTTGAATAACTTGGATTTTTTAAATCCAATGGTCATACCATTACTATCTATTAGCTTTCAAAAGAATCCAAATAATGATTTTATAAATAAATCTATTGATGTTATATCAAATAATCCAAGCCGACTTACTAAAAAATGGGTTTCATCTTTAAATAAGTGGGCAGATAATCTAATTAAAGTAATGTCTTTGGATGCTCCAGATCTTGCGGAGGGTGAAAGGCATCATATTGGTCCTATTGCTATTGCAAAAATATCTGAGGCAAATATTAATGATAAATATGGAACTCCATCAATAATCGCTATAGATGATAGGGGCTGGCGATATTACTTTAAAACATCAAAAGCATTTTCCTTTAAGAGGGGTGACTCCCTAAATCTTAAAGCAAAAGTATCAAAACATGGAGATGGCATTACTTTTCTAAGTAGGCCGAGTAGTATAAGATTGAGCGAATGCACTGACGTAGATAGCTCAAGCTGCAAGGCAAGTAATAGCAAGCCTAATGTATGTGCGATTAATATTTTTGGAGAAAGTAAATGATTCAATATGCAGACATTGTTGTTGGATGCTGCTGGGGAGATGAGGGCAAGGGCAAAGTCACTGCTAAGCTTGCATCAAAAAAGAATGATGATGGAAGTTCCTTTTATTCTGCTGTTGCTCGTTGGGCAGGTGGGAATAATGCAGGTCACACAATATATAAGGACGGAGAAAAATTTAAAACTCATTTGATTCCATCTGGAATTTTTTATGGAATAGAATCAATAATTGGGCCAGCATGTGTTTTGAATGTTAAATCTTTTATGGAAGAGCTTAGTTATTTAGACGCAAATGGGTTTGATACATCCTTGGTAAAGGTATCTCCAAGATGTCATATAGTAACAGAAAATCATATTAATTTTGACAGAAATAACTTGGCTAAAAAACTAGGAACAACATCAAAGGGTATAGCTCCAGCTTATGCCGATAAAGCGGCTAGAAGAGGACTTCTTGCATCAGAGGTATTGCCACCTCAATACATTTGGAATGAAGTGATTTCTGGGAAAATCTTATGCGAAGGAGCTCAAGGGGTGTGGCTAGATATGGACTACGGACTGTATCCATATGTTACTTCGAGTGTTACCCTGCCTTATGGAGCTTGCAGTATTGGCTTTCCTCCTCAAAAAATAAATAGAGTATGGGGTGTTGCAAAGGCGTATGATACTAGATCTGGTGAAGATCCAAGGTTTCCCGAATCTTTACTTGAAAATCAAGAACTGCTAAATATAGCAAACTTGGGTAGTGAATTTGGAGTTACTACTGGAAGAAGAAGAAAGGTTAATTGGCTAAATCTTTCATCATTAATTCATTCAGTAAATTTATCTGGAGTTGATACGCTTGTAATAAATAAGTGTGACATATTGGATGCCGCTGAAAGCTATAATTTATTTTACAACGATGAACTAAAATCTTTTTCAAATTTTTCTCAAATGAAATTATTTATAGATAATAAACTTCACAGCAATTGTGAAGACTTAAATAAAATTTTGTACTCATATTCTCCGGAGGATATTTAAATTGAATGATACATTAGTGCTATATCACGCGGGTTGTCCAGATGGATTTGGCGCTGCTTGGGCCTGTTGGAATAAGCTTGGTGATAATGCGGAGTATATTCCAGTTAAGCATGGTGCTCCTCCGCCAAGTGTAAAGGGAAAAAATGTAATTATTGTTGACTTCTCCTATCCAGAGACTATACTGATTGAGATGCAGCAGGATGCTGAGAGCTTAGTTTTGATAGATCATCATAAATCTGCTATGAAGGACTTGAATCACCTTGATTTTTGTCACTTTGATATGAACTATTCTGGAGCTTACTTGGCGTGGAAGTATTTCTTCGACGAACAAAGTATGCCTTTGATGATTAAATATATCTCAGATAGAGATCTGTGGAAGTGGGAAATGGATCATTCAAAAGCCATACTTATAGCTCTTGATTCTATTCCCAAGACATTTGAAAAATGGAGCAGATTTAGCGCCTTATGCGATGAGGTTGGGTCTTCAACTTGGAATCAAATTAAATTTGAAGGGTATGCATTACTTTCTTATAAGAAAACTCTTACAGATAGACTTGTTGCCAGTAGCTTTCCCCTAAACATAGGGGGTTATGTAGTTCCCTCTGTAAATACTTCAATTTTTCAGTCGGATGTTGCTTCTGAATTGGTAAGGCCAAATAGTTTTTCGGCAGCATATTATTTTGATGGAGAGCAGTATAGATTTTCTCTTAGGTCATCAGATGATGGAATCGACGTATCTGATATTGCAAAAATTTATGGTGGCGGTGGCCACAGAAATGCTTCTGGATTTAGAGTTAGAAGCCTGATTGATTTGGAGGATTTTAAAGTTGAATAAAGACTTAGAAATATTTCTTGATAAAGCTCTGAATATTAGTTGGAAAAATGTGAATGAACTTAGTAGCTTTAATCTTTCTGACGAAAGCGTGATAAAGTTAATTACAGATAAAGAAGTATATAAAACATTCGCCAAAAGAATTTCTACTGTTGGAAATACATGGTATGTTTCTACTATATTGGGGGCTCAAATTTTTAGATTAAAAAATGTTCCAGTAGATATTTTAGAAAAATCATTAAATGATGATATTGTAATACGAATCTTAAGAGCTGGTCACTTTCCTGATGTAAGTTATATAAATAATGTAGCAAAATCAAGGACGGGCGAGGCTCAAGTGTATGCTGCGCATTATTGTGATATAGAAACTTTAAAGGAGATAAGAAAGTCAAAAAATTCTAAAGTTAGGGCAGTAGCTTATCAAAGGCTTGGCCCAGTTAATTATCTTGATGAAATGCTTTCTGATCGAAAAAAAGAGGTAAGAATAATGGGGCTAGAATTTGCCCCTATTAATTATCCATTTTTGTCAAAAATGGTTGGAGAGCTATCCCTAGATGCATTTAGGGTGCTAATTAGCAAGGTAAATATTAATGATATTCCGCTATTTCTCGGCAACAGAAACATGAAGCATCGTTTTGTAAAAAGCGTAGTTGAACAAAGAATGCAGTAGAGAGGCCATTATGAATAGAGAAGATTGTCTGAGTGTATTATTTCAAAAACTAACCTTAAAAGATGATTTCTGTCCAGATGCTTCTTTTTATGAAGACCATTTTAAAAGCACACTAGGTGCAGTTCTTCATGGTGGATGGCATGGATTATCTTTGCTGAAAAAGTCCGTAATAAGTCAAAAAGCTTTTCCTTTTTTATGGAACAATGATGTCTCAAAGAGATCTATGCTTGTAAATGAGCTATGCTCTAGAGATAACGGCTTATCTCGCCAATATAGATCAGGTTTGGCGATCATAGTATCAGCAGAGTTGGAAAGAATATTTAATGTTGAAGTTGAAAGTAATTTTTATCCGGACTTCAAAAGAGATTGTGTAGAGTATAGAATTAAGTTGGCGCATCTTCTACCGGGAGACTTTGATTATTTACATGAAATAAAGAAGCTTGATCCAACTAAAGACGAGCAGTATATTAACTTATGGATGAGGGCGGGAAGAAGGTACTCAAAAGATCCTAACTTTTATGATTATTGGTGGAGCTCAATAAAAAGAAGGCCAGGAGCTTCTAATGAGAAGCTTGAAGTTATTTCTAGGATGGATTCAGCAAATATATATTCTGACGCGATTTTATCAGAAGTTTCTAAGCGTGGTACCAAAAAAGTAAAAAGAGCCCTTGTATCAAGGCTTGCTCGTGATATTAATTCTCAAGTTTGGGATATAAAAAGTGCAGAAAGATCTTTAAAAGAAGATCCAGATCAAAAAGAACTTTTACTTAAATTAAATAAATGGAAAGAAAATTTTGACAATCTTGAGTCTGCACTTATGCTATTTGCAGATTGTGATGATCGAGAAATACTGTCTGATATGATAGATGCAGTTTCGCATGAAAATTTGACTTGGCTAATTCCGGCTGCGTCAAAGCATTACTATTTATCTCGGCGCATAGAATCAAAAATTGCGCAAGAAAGTAAATAATACGGAGGATCGTTATGAATATTGAATCAAATAATAATGATAAGTATGCTACAATTAAGGTTGTAGACACAAGGGATAATAGAGTTTATGAACATAAGAATGTTCCCATTGATCATGTAGAGATGATTAAAATGAACAAGTCTCTAAAGGTAGAGATTATCAGCACTTCAAATTGGACTCACAGAAATAAAAGAGATCGTTAATGAAATATGCTTTATTTGCATTAATTTTATTGCAATCTTCAAATTCTTTTTCTGAAATTCATGTAAACTTAAGGGATATAACTTTTTTAAAAGTTGATAATGTTAATGTTAGACAATCAAATATCAACTTAGAAATGAAAATATTTTATTCTAAAAATACATGGAACCGTGAATCTTATTCAAAAGACTTTGTAGAAAGTGTTGCAAGGTCAACTATTTTTCATTTAAAAAAATTTATGAAATTAAAAGGGTTGAAGATTCGCTCCTGTGGTTTAAGGCCGCAGAGATTACATATATATGTTGTAAGTAGTATAGTTTTAAATGACAGAAGAAGATTTTCAATAAAATTTCTTGAAAATAAATATATTGGTAACGAACCTGATTTGATAGGCTATTATGATCCTACCCATTATGATTTCAAGACCGACTCAATAATTATAACTCATGTATCTGATAATAGAAATAACAGCCTTTTAGCTCATGAGATATCACATTATTTCTACAATAGATTCTGTATAAAGATACAGACCATGCAAAATACGGAGCCGTTCGCTGTTGAATTTGAAGATTACTACTCTAGAGAAAATAGTTTATAATTATGAATATAAAAGAAATATATAGAGATGGATTGGCATTTGATGATGTGTTGCTTATTCCTAAATTTTCAGATATAAAGTCTAGGCTTGATCCAGTTACATCAACAGTTGTTGCAAATCAAGTGATGAATGTTCCGATTATATCAAGTCCAATGGACACAATAACTGAGTCCCAAATGGCAATCACCGTTGGCGAGGCTGGAGGTATGGGCTGCATTCATCGCTTTATGAGTATAGAAGAGCATTCTGATAATATAGGCATTCTCTTAGATTACAAGAGCAAGGAAAATTCTACTATACCAGTTGTATTGACGATGGGAGTTGGCAAAGAAGAGTTTCGCAGGCTAAAGACAATATGGAGAGAGTTTGGGTCGAATATTGATTGCGTTCTTATAGACGTTGCAAACGGCTATTCAACAAGCATGAGAAATGCAATAGATTTGGTCAAAAATTTTACGAATAATGATGCAAAAGTTATAGCTGGAAATGTCGCAGATGGATCGGGGTATCTTTACCTTGCAGAAAGTGGAGCAGACGCAGTAAGAGTAGGGATAGGGGGCGGCTCAATTTGTAAGACAAAGATAATGACTGGGTTTGGCTTACCAACCCTAACCTCTGTTGCTTCATGCCATATTGCTAGATTAAACAATCCTTCTTATAAGGATGTTTCTATAATTGCAGATGGGGGCATACGTTATCCAAGTGATTTAGTTAAAAGTATTGCTGCTGGTGCAGATGCAGTTATGGCTGGAGGTATATTTGCTGGCACTAGCGAAACTCCTGGTGAAATAATAAACGTAAACGGAGTTAGTAAAAAAGCTTACTATGGAATGGCAAGCAAAGAATTGCAGGATAAAAAGAAGGGCGGAGTTAAAAAGGGAACATGCTCCGAGGGAGTTTCAACAATGGTGCTGATAAAAGGTTCGGCAAAAAGTGTTATTGAAGAATTTTCTGGCGGTATGAGGTCTGCCATGACATATGCTGGATCAGTTGATATTACTTCGCTTAGAGATAATGCTGACTTTATAAGAATTACAAGCGCAGGTCTTTTAGAGGCCCACGCTTATGGAACGAGGAAAATATGAGTGATAAAAATATAGAAGAAGTATTGCAAAGATTATATAATATAGAAAAAAAGATTGATGATATGGCTGAGACTGTATTTGAAATATCAAAAGTTACTGAGTCATTTACATCAGCAGAAGATATTGTAACCACTGAGGAAGCAGAAAAGGCAAGAGATTTTATAGGAAGTTTTGTTTCGAGTGAAAATGGAGGGATCGAAGGTATGTTGGAGTCATTTAAAACGCTTAGAAGCAGAATGACAGACCTCAGCGATAGAATATCTGATGTAGATGATTCTAAAAAAGAAGATTAAATATATGTATTTAATGAATTTTAAATAAATTTTTATAATAAAAAAAAATATTTTCTCATAGCTTGGTGTCACCACTGAGTAGCTAGGCGTCGGGCCTTCTACTTTTTTATCTATTGTTCCCGACTTTAAACTGAACCCATAGAGGGAAAAAAATGAATATTGAGCAAACGAAAAACATTCTTAAAAACATGCCATCAGACAAGTCTGTAATGCTCCATGCAAAACATGGCGTAGGCAAATCATCTGTCGTTAAGCAGGTTTCAGAAGAGATGGCGGATCATTTGGGCCATGATGTTGGATTTTATGACGTGAGGTTATCTCAATGTGAAGTTGGTGATATAAAGGGTATGCCTCACCTTGATGTTGAGTCTGGAATTACTAGATTTTTAAAGCAAGAATGGTGGCCCACAGATGAGAATAGTCATGGAATCCTATTCTTCGATGAGCTAAATAGAGCATCAAAAGATGTTCTACAAGCTGTATTTGAAATCTGCTTAGATAGAAGGCTTGATGGTAAAAAGCTTCCAGATGGTTGGAGGGTCGTTGCTGCTGTTAACTCCGACGATGAGTACGATGTTGTTGAGCTTGACCCAGCGCTTCATGATAGATGGTTTCATGTTGATTTTGACCCCACTCCTATGGAATGGGTTGATTGGGCTAGAGAGAATGACGTTGAGCCAGCCTGTGTTGAGTTTATCAATAGGAATCAAAATTTACTTGATCCACCAGTAGGTAATCTTGAAGCAGGAAGAACATACCCTTCAAGAAGAAGTTGGGTTGCCTTTTCTGACACTGTAAAGAAAATGGCTTTAATTGAAAATCCAGAAGACGGAATGTTAACCCAGGTTGCAAAAGGTTGGGTTGGCAGAGAGATTGCAGTAATGTTTCAGAAGTTTGTAACTAATGAGTTCTCTCAATTAAGGCCAGAAGATGTTCTCGACAACTTTGAAAAGGTAAAGAGTAAAATCGAGTCTGCATGTAATGATATTGAAGTTGTTGCTGCGCTTGCAAGGTCAGTAGTATCTGAAGTTAATGGAAGAAGTTTGACCAAAACAAAAGAAAAGCAAAGGAATGCTCTTAAGGATTTCTTTATGATGCTTCCAAATGATGTTGCTTCTCAGGCTTGGGTATCTTTGCTTGGCGGAGCTAAGTCTAAAAAGATTGTTATGGAATGGCAGAATGATGAAGAGTTTAGAGATCATCTAAAGCAAATTTACCTATCAAATTAATTTATAATTTATACCGCTCCAATGGCAATGAAGCCATTGGAGCCCTTTTATCTAGGGGTGTGTTGTGGCAAACTCAAGAATTAAACAAAAGTTAGAATCGGCTATATCAAAACTAGTATGCTTTCAACCGCTTTATGGTGAGGTATTCTTACATCTTAATAAGAGGGTGGCAAATAATATGCCTACTATGGCTGTCGGAGTTATTAGGCGTGTAGACTTGGCACTATTTTATAACGAAGAATTTATTGATGGATTAACTGCATCCGAGCTTAGGGCCGTTCTTAAGCATGAAGCCTTACACATTTTATTGCATCACCTTACTAGATCTAAGCATTTTGGGTATAACCCTCGCGGGTATAATATCTCTGCTGATCTTGCAATAAATTGTCATATAGAGGGGTTGCCAGATGGTGCTTTGTTCCCAAAGGCTTTCGATTTAGATGACAATGAATCTGCCGAGTTTTATTATGAGAAATTAAAAAAAGAGGCAGATGAAAAGGGTACAGATTATGACGGCCTTATTGATGGAAAGGGTGATACTGTAGACGACCACTCAAAGTGGGAAGACTTCGATGATGATATTATTGAAGAAAAGGTAAGGGGTATCGCAGAGAAGGCAATTAAAGAGCAAGAAAAGAAAGGTTGGGGAAACATATCTGGAAATCTTGCTTCTCAGATTATTGCAGCTAATAAGCCAAAAGTTAATTGGAAAAAAGAGGTCAGGTACTTCATAAACAAGCTTGTTATGATGGGAAGAAAGAATACTAGGATGCGACCAAATCGTAGATACGGTATTTCTAACCCTGGAACAAAAAGAAATTATACAAGCAGACTATTGGTTGCTTTTGACACTTCTGGCTCTGTTTCGGATGAGGAGTTATCATATTTTGCCACCGAGTTAAATGGAATGATTGAGCATGTTCACGTAGACTTTATTCAGTTTGATACGATACTACAGACCGAGCCCAAGCCTTATAATAAAAAGGCTGGAAAGAAAGTTGATATAGTTGGTAGGGGCGGAACAAGCTTTTATCCGGTTATGGAGCTTGCGCATGAATCCGATTATGATGGTCTGGTTATCTTTACTGATGGTGAAGCCCCATTTCCTCCTAAGCCGAAATATAGAATGCTTTGGGCTGTTTGTGAAAAGCAATCTGGTGTTCAATTTCCTTATGGAAAGAAAGTTGTTATTGAGGCAAAGAAATAATAATTTATAATAAAATATTATAAGAGTATAATAGGGCGATGGAGTTTATCCTTCGCCCTATTTTATTAGAGGATATATGATTTTTACATACAACAAAACGCATAGTAAGCTTTCTACGGTAGTAGTTTCGTTTCGTGCAGGCTCAAGAATTGAGAAGTCTGGTGGATTTAACCCTGGAATAGCACATATGCTTGAGCATTGTATATTCAAGGGTACTAAAAATAGAAAATCTTTAGAGATACAAAGGGATATAGCATTTTTAGGTGGAGATATAAATGCTTATACTTCCCATGAAATGGTTGCATACCATATAACAGTTCCTTATGAAAATTTAGAGAAAGCAATCGAAGTATTGTCTGATATAGTTTTTTGCTCAACTATACCAGATGAAGAATTTTTAAAAGAAAAAGAAGTTGTAAAAGAAGAAGAGCTATCAAGACTTGACTCTATTGGCTCGTTTATATGGAATGAATTCTCAAAAGAGTTTTTTTCAAATTATATAGCAGACCCCGTTATTGGAACTCAATCTAGCATCGAAAGATTTACTTCTTCGGAAGTAAGGGAGTTTTATAAAAAATATTGCACAAAGTCTGACGCGGTTGTTTCCATATGCACTAATTTACCAAAGAAGAAAGCATCAGATCTTTTTAGGAGGTACTTTGGAAAGAACACAGGGAAGATAAGAGATCTTGATAAGTTTGATAGCTCTACATATAAACCTTCAAGAGAGATTGTTATACATAAGCCGGGAATAGAGCAAGCATATGTTTGGGTTGGCACTCCAGGGGTTGAATCTAATTCTGAGCTTGAGCCATCAGTAAAGATGATGTCAACAATCCTTGGATCTGGAATGGACAGCAGATTATTTACTGAGGTCAGAGAAAATAGAGGATTAGCTTATAGTGTATCCTCATCTTCAAATGAGTGGAGTAGCGGGGGTTTGATGCTTATTGCATCTTCAACGAGAGATGAGAATGTGCCAGAAATGCTAGAGGTAATAAGTGATGAGATAGAAAATATAAAAAACACTCTAGTTAAAGATGAGGAGCTTCAAAGGGCTAAAAATAAAATTAAAACTTCTTTTTATTCTTTAATAGAAAGCTCTTATGGTGTTGCAATAAGGTCATCAAAAGAAAAGCTTTTTGGAAAAACCTCTCTTAATAAGTATATAGATCTTTTAAATTCAGTACAGCCAGAAGATATAAGAGTTGCAGCAAATAAAGTTTTTGATACAAGTAGGCAGCTTACAATGATTTGCAAGAAAGAGGTATAAATGAGAATTAAAATAAATGGAACAGTAAGAGATATAGCAAATTCTGCTTGGATTTCAACTATTGATGATGTTAGTGCAAATCGCAGAAGTGATGAAGAAGTTGATAGGGTCACAACTTTTTTGGCAAAAAATTTTCATACCTCTCCGTTTGAGTGCATTAGTCTAACATTCTTTTGGTCCGGTAAGCCATTTGATTGCATTGATGCTTTAGTCTCATCGAATTATTCTAGATGCCATTTTTCCGATATTGACAAAAAAGAAAGCCATTTAACTATTGATTTGTGGAATTTTATAAAAGTTGGATATTACGCTTTTGGCAAAGACTTTTTTAAAACAAAATCTTGGGACCTTTTTACTTTAACAGATCCAGTGCTGGCCGCCAAGTCAAGATTGTTTGACTTTTCTGCGCAAAAGTTTTACGAAACTTTCGATGCTGCCGAAATATTAGGAAAGACTAATATGAGGGTTGAATTAATATCTTTTCATGATACCGGATTAAGAAAGACTAGTAGGGCAACATGGAGAATTAAATGTCCGCTTTCAATAGCAACTCAAATATTGAGACATAGAACTGGAAGTTTTAATCAGGTATCTGGCAGATATAGGACTATTAAGAATGAATTTATATCAGAGCTAAATGATATATCATCCATACTAAAGAAAATGTATAATGAAAACTTTTATTATAAATATATAGAAAATATTGGTAGCAATATAAAAAAGTATGAAAGCCTGATGCTAGACGCAAAGAATAGTAAAAATGAAGAAATAATTACTAATGAAGAATATAAGAGACTAAGAGAAGTTGCAAGGTATATTCTTCCTGAAGGTAGAATGACGGAACTTTATGTTACATTTTATTTGGATGACTTTGATAATTATCTATTCTTAAGAAACTCCCCACATGCTCAGATTGAACATATTTGGATTGCACAAAAAATGAAAAAAGAATTAAATAAAAGCTTGATTTTTAATAAATAAATTTAATATTTATATTCTTTTGCAGTATGATATTATCGAATAAAGATATTTTGGAGATAAGCGTTGTTCGAATTTATCGTAAATATACTTGCATCAGTAGGTTTAACTCTAATAATTACAGAGAGCTTCTTGTTTGAGCCTATTAGAAGTAAGATTTCTAAATCTTCAGAAAAGATTGGATACCTTTTTAGATGCCCCATGTGTATGGGCGTGTGGATGGGTGCGTGTGTGGGTTGGATATACGGGGCTGATATTTTTAAGTCAGCAATGTTAACTAGCTTGCTTAGCTTAATTGTAATGAGTGTAATAAACTTATTAAGCTATTTATCAGATTTTTTATTTTCTAAAATGGAAGAGGTAAATTTGTCAGATGAGTAATCTTGAAGAGGTAGAAAACGTAGGAAGAGTCTCAATATCCGGGAGAATAATTGATTTATTATGGATGGATGATGAGTTTTACAGGGAAGTTTCTTCTTTAAAAAAGGCTTCGGCATCAAATAAGTTTCCCAGAACAGATCAGTGGTGTGATTCGGAGGGTTTTCATATGGCCTTTGCCTTAGCAGGATACTCGATAGAAGATATTGATGTATTATTTTCTGGAAGTGAATTGATTATATCAGGATCTGGAAGTCGAATGTCTACAGAAGATTCTGCA
>CEPH01045280.1_pt1 | contig 19809 bp, 15 predicted proteins | sample 530571 | NCBI WGS metagenome assembly CEPH01 (sample SAMEA2620413, study PRJEB7988) | marine metagenome | biome: marine biome (ENVO:00000447); feature: surface water layer (ENVO:00002042); material: "saline water (ENVO:00002010), including plankton (ENVO:xxxxxxxx)" | depth 5 m | reverse complement strand
CCAGATGGTAAATACCACATTATAGATTGGAAGTCTTGCTCTTGGGGTTGGGACATGAAAAGAAAGTCTGATCCAATGACCACATATCAATTAACGCTTTATAAAAAATTCTTTTGCGAAAAGCACGGGATTGAACCTAAAATGGTCGAGACCTACTTTGGTCTTTTGAAGAGAACAGCAAAGACAGACAACGTTGAAATCTTTCGAGTCACATCGGGACCGAAGAAAACAATAAATGCAACAAAAGTTTTAACAAATGCTTGCAACCTGATCCACAAAGGGGTCACAATTAAAAATCGCAACTCATGTAAGGGTTGCCCGTTCAACAATACTGAACACTGTAGAAGATAGGAGGAATTATGGAATTTACAGAATCAATGATTTTTATTAGAGAGAACATCACCACTCGTTGGCGAGATGGAGAAGTCACAATTAAACAAGGGTGGAGACCTCATCGAGAAGTCAATAGAGCACTTGGATATAGCACGGGTCTCATTGATCGCTGCGAAGCCAACTACGGCATCTATCTGTGGGCTCCCGAGTTCGCAAATGTACACGGAACGTTCCCATATGAAGAAAGACCCATCATTGTTGAAGGTCAACGATGGCCACATAGCGAAGGATACTTCCAAGCAATGAAGGCGTTTGGAACATCTAGATGGGAAGATACAAAGCGAAGTATCCAGACTGTAGATCCAATGGATTCTTGGATTATTGGTCAACGACTGAATGGTTTGAGACCAAACTGGCATAAGATCAAAGATAGCGTCATGATGGACGCTATCCGAGAAAAGTTCAAAGACCCATATCTTAGAGCACTACTGATCTCTACTGGTAATTATCCACTAGTGCAACTAAAGGGCTGCCCACACTGGGGCAGTGGTCATGATGGAAAGGGACGAAACGCTCTAGGAGTATTACTCCAGAACCTTCGAGACGAAATAAAATAATATTTTTTCTAAAAAATACTTGACAACCCCAACGGCCTATGATATAATAGGATTAACGTTGGGGTTTTTTGTTATAAGCCCCTAAAAATCGAAAAAGGATAACATTATGACAAAAAAGATTAAAGTATTAACTTTGAGTGATCACCCTTTATCTCCATCTGGGGTCGGTACACAAACAAAATATGTTCTTGAAGCACTACTAAAGAGTGGTAAGTTTCAAGTTTTATCTCTAGGCGGTGCAATGAAGCATCGAAATTATACTCCATCACATGTTGAGCCATATGGAGAAGACTGGAGAATTATACCAGTAGATGGATACGGCACACAAGAAATGATTCGATCTGTTATCCGTAACGAGAAACCAGACATTCTGTGGTTCATGACGGATCCACGTTTCTACGAGTGGCTTTGGGAAATGGAGAATGAGATTCGTCCTCTCTTGCCCATGGTCTATTATCACGTTTGGGACAACAAACCTCTTCCAATGTTCAATAAGAAGTTTTATGAATCAAATGATCACATCGCAACAATCTCGAGAGTCACACACGAGTGTGTCCGAGGTGTTGCACCGGATGTTGACGCAACGTATGTTCCACATGCTGTTGACTCAACTGTATTCGCACCTTTATCTATCGAGAAAAGACGAGAAGTTCGAGAGCAAGTTATTCCAAAAGAAGATCAAGATAAATTTATTGTATTCTGGAACAACCGCAATGCACGACGTAAACAATCAGGTACATTGATGTGGTGGTGGAAAGAGTGGCTTGATAAGCGAGATTTAAATGATAAGGCACAATTGATTATGCACACAAATCCTTTTGATTCTCATGGACAAAACCTGAACGTAATCGCACACGAACTTGGATTGAACAATAGACAAGTTGTATTCTCAACAAACAAGGTCGCACTACCAGCAATGTCTGCATTTTATTTATCGGCTGATTGCACAATCAACATATCTGACGCAGAAGGCTTTGGGCTTTCTACCTTAGAATCACTTGCTTGTGGTACTCCGATTATCGTTAACATGACTGGCGGGCTTCAAGAGCAGATTATGGGAGAAGGTGGTCCGTTTGGCTTCCCTATATACCCAACTTCTAAATCTATTATTGGCTCCCAACAAGTGCCGTATATCTATGAAGATCGTATCTCAAAAGAACAACTACACTCAGCACTTGATAAGATGTATTGGTTATCACCAGAGGGTAGACACGAAATAGGAATGAAAGGAGCAAAACATGTCCATGAAAATTACAACTTTGAAAAATTTGGAGAAAAGTGGGTCAATCTTATGCTTAAGGTTCATGAACAGCATGGTTCTTGGGAGACAAGAAAAGGTTACAATGGAATCACTTTTAAGGAAGTCGCATGAGCAACGACGAACTAAAAGTATACACTGATAATGGTCAAATGAAAGTTTGGGCATCTAGAGCATATGCGAACATGATTGATGATTACTATGATGGCGAAATAACATATAACGTTCACTTTCGCCACATGAAAGAAATCAATTCTGTAAAACCAGGCAATCTTGTATCAACAAACGAAGGCGAGACCGGACTTGTTGTAGAGTGGGTTTCGAAAGACATGCAGGGCTTTGATGTATATAAGGTCATGATACAAGGAAAAGAATTATTATATTCAACACTAGAATTAGCAATTATTGGAGACTAAATGAAAAACAAAATTTTTGTAAGAGCACCTGTACTGAGTGCTACTGGATATGGTGAGCAATCTCGATTTGCTCTCCGAGCATTGAGATCTCGAGAAGATCTATTTGATATTTATGTCCAACCAATCCCATGGGGAAAATCTGGCTGGATTTGGCAAGAGAACGAAGAACGTGAGTGGATTGATTCTCGAATTGCTGAGACGCAAATTCTGCTGCAACAAAAAAAGCTGCAGCCGGATATTTCTCTTCAAATAACAATCCCAAATGAATTCCAAAAAATGTGCCCAATCAACATTGGATACACAGCAGGAATAGAAACTGATCGAGTATCTTCAGAGTGGCTACAGAAGGGTAACGAGATGGACAAAATCATTGTTGTATCTAATCACGCAAAGTCTACATATCAAGACTCATCTGTTGATCTACGCAACGGTGATAAATACCGTCTTGAAACACCAATTGAAGTTGTGCACGAAACAACACCATTAGCGGAGACAGAAGAAATCCCGGGATTTAATCCCAGACATGATTTCAACTTTCTTGTTGTATCACAGTTTGGTCCTCGAAAAAACTTCGAGAACACAATCAAGTGGTTTGTAGAAAAGTTCAAAGATCAGGAAGTTGGTCTTGTTCTCAAGACATGTTTCAAGGGTGGATCAACTATTGATTTAGAACACACTGAGAGCCGCTTAAATGGCGTTCTACGCTTTTATCCTGATCGCAAGTGTTCTGTGTCTCTGCTTCACGGAGACCTCTCTGAGGGGCAAATGAGAGCCCTTTATGAGCATGATAAGATCAAGTGTCTCATAAACATTGCACACGGAGAAGGATTTGGACTTCCATTACTTGAAGCGGCACGCTGCGCCCTTCCAATCATCACAGTGCCGTGGTCTGGTCAAATGGACTTTTTACAACATGATGACGTAAATTACTTCGCCGCTGTTGATTATGAGCTTGGCTTTGTACACGCAGATGCAATATGGCCTAGCGTAATAGAGCAAGATTCCCAATGGGCTTATGCGAACGAAAGTTCGTTTAAGACAGCTCTACAGCTGGTTCATGAAAAGTGGGATGATTACAAAGAGCAGGCCACAGCTTTACAGTCGATTGTAAGCACGAAGTTCAATGAAGAAGTTCTGTACGCCCAGTTTTGTAATTCTATTTTAGATCTGATACCAGAATCTGAAACTGACGAGCAAGAATCAGCTTAAAACTTTTTTATACAAAAGACTTGACGATCTACGTTATCGGTGATATAATATACATATAAGATTAAAGGAGATTATTATGGATCACAAATTATCAAATCAAGCTGTCGGAGCAATCATGATGGCGCTACAAAAATCACTACTTGAGCAATCAGATATCACGCCTGTGTTGCAAAACTTTCGAGTTCAAGTTGATGATTCAGGACAGTTAGTTATTATGAATCCTCCAACTTTTGAAATCAAAGATTCCACAAAGGTTGATAAGGATGCCTAGATACACATATAAGTGTTCCGATTGCACTGAGGTGTTTGATGTCGTTCATGGAATGAACGATGAGCATTACACTTGCGGGTTTTGTCATTCAATCAATATCCGCAAAGTTCCTCAAATGCCTCATGTATCTCGTAAGCAAACGACTGAGAGTGGTAAAGTTGGTGACGAAGTAAAACGAGCCATAGAGGAAAACAGAGATCTTCTAAGAGAAGAGAGAAAAAAACGAGTGGAGTTACCAAATGACTAGCATAGTACTTGGAGCCTGCTTAGGCGTGTCCGTATTGATCAATGTTGTGTTAATTCGACTCGCTAGCTGGCAATCAAAAGACCTTACAGTTGTCTCCGATAATATTGGAGATCTTGTCGAGATTATTGAAAGCTATAGAAAACACTTGAAAGGTGTATATGAGCTTGACTCTTTTTACGGAGACGAGACTCTGAAGGGACTTATGGAGCATACAAATGCCCTAAGGTCAATACTAGAACAACAATATGGGGATGTTACCTCGATAACCGATCCTATTGAATATGAAATTGGAGATGAAGAAGATGCCGAGGAAGAGATCGACCAAAAAGAAAAACATGTACTTTACGCAGGTACACGAAGACGCGATAGTTGAATACTGTTCAACAGATAATATGAAGGTCAAAGAGAAATTGTATGGAGACCTGATACAACCAGCCTTCTCTCAAATGGTAGACAAGATCGTGTTCACATATCGTTTTACAACTCTACCAGATATCGACGATCTTCGAGAAGAGTGTAAAGGGTGGCTTGTAACTATCTTAGCAAAGTTTGATCCAAACAAAGGTCACAAGGCGTTTTCGTACTTCTCAGTTGTTACAAAGAACTGGTTTATTCACAAAGTGAAGAAAAACAAAAAACGTCTTGAAAGAGAAGTATCTTATGATTCGGTTGATTACGATGTCGAAAGAGACCTGCTTGATAAAGCTGAATCATACCAAGACAAGACAATGCGCAAAGAATTGATGAGCAACTTAAAAGTTGAGATGCAATCTTGGAAAGACGATTTTCAAAAAGAATCTGAAAAGAAAGTATATGATGCTGTAATGATTTTATTCGACTCTGCAGAGGATATTGAGATATTCAACAAGAAAGCCATATATCTCTACCTGCGGGAACTAACAGGCATGAACACAAAACAAATCGTTGTACAACTTAACAAAATGAGAGCTAGATACAAAACATTTAGAAAAGATTGGGACAACGGCGAAATTTAAAGTAGAACTAATTATTACCATGAGCAGCAAAGATATTATAGATGAAGCAATCACAAACATCAGGGAAGATCGTGAGACAACTCGCGAACTCCTTGATGATGCGATGCGATATTTAGCCCAAGACATGTCTCGACATAGAGACATAGGTCAAACCCTTGCGAAGTATGTAGAAACGCTTCAGAGGTCAAATGAACAGCTTGTAAAGCTATGTGGATTACTATCAAAGAATGAAAAGACTGAGGAGTTGACCGATAAAGATTTTGCTCAAATTTTTGATCAAATTCAGAACTCGGAGGACAAGTAGTGAAAAAATATGTCCCAAGGTCGATACAGAATATCCACGATAGAACTGAAGCTCGCAACGAGAGTATTACAGAAAAACTATTTTCAGAAGAACTTGCTACAACTTTTGAAGTTACTATTTATACATCTTTGAGCCCAGAAACTGAAACCCCTATAATAAATGGATGCGACAGCAGCAATAATTCAAACTATTATTTTTGCAGTGCAAGATCAAAAGCAGGTCATCATGACCACCTAGTGTTTCCGGAATCTGCTAAGACAAGAGATGAATACGAGAAATTTAGAAACGCTCATTTCCAAGCAATCACAAAAAAGACCGACGACCTTCCTACTCTGGGAGATGTGTGGATGGCGACTTATAACGGCGGAAACCTTGTTACTCTCGTATCTTTACAGAGACAGGGAACAATAATTACTAAGTTCAAAGAAGATGGACCAGCAAAAAATGCCCACTCGTCGTCCGAAGAGCCAACAGCATTAAACAGCGACTACGCAGATGATAGTATATATACTAAAGCCGCACGCCTAAGAGCATCCGGCACTCCTGTGCCTGGACCGTCAACACCTAAGGTTTTAAGTGGCGATGAAAAACTAGCTCAAGATGCGGGAATACCCGTAGCTATACTCAGAGCTTTCAGATCAGTAGAAACAGGTGCTCTCCCAGCGTCGTCATTGCGCTTCGAGCCACACAAATGGAAAAGAAGCAAAGGCACCATCCCGCCCAAAGGATATACTCCCAAATCAAACAAAGAAACTTGGTCTGTAAAGTCTTCAGAGACAAACAGAGCAGCGTTTGAGGCAGCATATGCAATCGATCAAGACGTAGCTGTAAAGTCTACATCTTTCGGATACTATCAGGTGCTTGGAGGAAAAGGTATAAAGATATACGAAACAGCCTCTAAGTTTTGGACCGCCTTTCAAGCAAACCCAGAAAAGGTATCGGATGAACTAGTTGTATTATGGTTTAAGGATACTCCAGAAGCTCAAGCAGCCGCAAATAGTTTAGACTTTACAACTTTGGCTGTGAAATACAATGGATCTCGGCAAGCTGAGCACTACTATGATATTCGAATAGCAGAGTCTTACAAGGCAGCTCTAGATTTAGAGAAATAAACAGAGTACAAACAATGACTATAAAAAACATAAACTACAAAAGCAAAGCAGCATACAATTCGATATTTCACAAAAACCGATGTAAGATCGAAGAAGAAATAGATCTTATATCCGAAGATAGGCTAGATCCTTGCGTTGGAATATTTTTAACAGATAACAATGAATCGATGCCGGTATATGCCCCTATTGCTTCGTGCGAAAAAGTCATCTCTAGAAAAATATCTTTGGAAACCGGCGACCATTCAGGCGCAAGAATTGTACTAACAAGAGATAATCATGGTCACAGAGCAACAGGGCTAGGCGGTGCTGGTGGAACTAAATGTGAAGCGATAGATATCGTTGCCGGATCTTTAACCAGCGCCAAAGAAATTAAAAGAGGCAACACTCAATCCAGAGCAAATTTTGCTGAGGACGGTGCTAGATTATATCTAACTGAGCGTGGAGATGTAAACGCATATTTCGCAACAGCAAAATCAGACACTGCCGGAGTTTCTGCAGATTCCAAGCTTAAATCAGGAGCAGGTTTAAAATCAGATCATACACTCATCATAGGTAGAGAAAGAGTTAGAATCCTTGCTGGTGTATCAAAGTATGATGGCGGCGAAAGACTAGCCACTGGAAACCAACCAACAAAAGCAATTATTGAGATCGGTGGAACAGCTTCCGAGAAGCACCACAAAGCAGTGCTTGGAAATAACCTTGTAAAATACTTAAAACTAATGAATGAAAAAATAACTCTAATCAATGGGAAAATAGCAGACCTACAACTTCAACTCGTTGAATACAAAGGTATTATGGCGGTACACACTCACCAAGGTGTCGGGCAGGGATTTATCCAAACATTCCCCGATGCTATAGCAGCTGCTCCAGCTTTTGTTGACTCCGTACCAGATGCAATGAATGGAGTAACCAAAACAATTATGAACGAATACAACGCAGTTATACAAGAAATGAAAGCCTTTGGACTCGAGAACATTGGAATAGAAGCAGACAAAGAAAACAAAATACTTAGCTCAACAGTTTATATAGGAGAATAGCATGTCTGATAGTAAATTTAAAAACTTGCAAAAAGAAGTGTGCGATCCTAAACTAGAGCCACCACCGTTAAAGAAATTTTGTGCACCCTGCATTCCTAATCAAAGTTATATTGAGCCTGACTGGGAATTTATAGAGATAGCGGAACCTTACTTGAATGAGAAACAATGTGAATATCAGATCACTGTAACAGTGAATAAGTTTGGAGATTCATTCACAGCTAGAGAATTTAGAAATGCAATTGGACCAGAAACAGGGAAAAGATTTGGCTCTCGTGACGCATTGTTGAGATCATTCATACATCCTTCGATCGTTCTCATTTTGGAAGAGTATGGTAAACTTGTAGCGGACCAGATCATCTGTGCGACATTTCCAGGCATTTCTGGATCTGCAGATGAAATCATATCACAGTTTGATTCCTTCGAGGGGGCTTTTATAAAACTATCCGAACAAGAGATAGATCAGAATAGAGTACGTTGTGAAGATTTCGGAACAGTATCTATCGCAGACATAGACCCATCAGAGCCATTTAACTTTGGGGCTAAAATTATTGAAGCAAGCTCAAACCCTGAAATTCAAAACCCGTTTGCACTTGAACTTTATGCAAGAGTGAATGATTTTTATATTGATCCGATAGATGATATATTGAAAGTCCATGTCGGAATACCAGCATTTATCATAGATCAAGTTCCAGAACTTCCATCAAGAGAAGAGTTAGAAGAGGAAGCAATGGCGACAAGAGACAGCGCCCTGCTAAAAGTTGATAGTCTTTTTGGACAAATGGTAAGACTATCAACTTCTCTTAAATCTTTTGGAAAGTATCAATCATACTTTTATCAAACCCAGAATGGATTTTTAAAATTCAAAGAATCTAAAAAAGATTTTTATGCTACAAGAATGTCTTCAAAAGTGGATCAATTTTATTCTGACCTCAAGCAGCTTGCGAAGAAAAATAAAGTAAATATACGATCAAACATACCCAGTCTCGCTCTGCTAAATGCCGATAACGTGAGAATAGAGTTCAGAACAGGTCCAAATGGAAACCCATATGCCATCAAAGCAATTTATGCATGGAAAGAAGGTTGTGAAGAAAAAAAGCTTAGGAAAGGAATCAAGAAGTTTAAGAGCATTTATAACAAAAGACCAACAGTGATGAATTACATAGCTAAGTTGAATGATATCGACAAGACATTGACCGCACGTCAGACAACTCCGTGGCTGGATTTCCTTGTGCAATTCACATATCCATTAGTCATTGTTGAGTATGGCTCTCTAAACATGCAAGCTGTTGGGGATACTCTAGGAGCGTGTGTCGAAGAGAATGTTAGAGAGTTTGGAGGGGAGCTACGAGATTATATCCTTAATGAAGCCCTGTCGTTTATGGATTCACTATCGTTTCAATACTCTTCTGCTGCTTCTTGCGAAGAGCTGTATTCGACAGAAAACCAACCAGAAACAAAAGAGTTCGAAAAAGATTTTGGACTCGGTGAGGGTCTTGATGCAAGAAAAAAATCCAAAGATGAATACAAAAATAAAACAAGCAATGAAAGACTAAATGACGCATATGATAAAATGAGGTCTGATGTGGCTAGCCTCAAAGAAAAGATAAGATTATTGAGAATAAGCCAGAGTTCAATTACTAATCTCTTAGAAACTAGAGAGTCTGACGAGCTTGACTTTGATTTGAATGGTGGAGAGCCCTCCGTAGGAAGAGAAATAAAAAGAGACATCAAACAATACACAAAGCAACTTGAAAATATTGAAAAAGAAATTCAAAACTCCGAAGAGGAGATACAAAAAATAACAGATAAGTCTATCGAGATAAACGAAGATGTCAACGACGCGGATGGAATGTCCAAAAAAACTCGTAGATACCTAAATCGCGAAGCAAGAAAAGACAGGCGTGCAGCCGCAAAGAAAGCAAGGAGAAATGCTAAAAATCATCCATATGCAAAAAAAGCTGCTAAGATCGCTATATCAGAAATAAAAAAGAGTGATACACTTTTGTCTTCATTGATCGATTGGGAAAAATATGAAAAAGAAGGAAAGTTGTCCCGAAAGAAGTTTGAAAGAAATGCAGAAGAAGAAAGTTTATTAAAAGATATCCTATCAAGACTCTCGATCTGTAGTGCAAATGAATTAACAGTAAATGCTGTACGTTGTTTGTTTTCAGGCGTTACGAAAGAAAGGGCATTCGATAAAATGTTTAGAGCCGCGATGAAAGCAATGGATTTAGATGTTTTTGGTTTTTTCATTCAAGGTTTACCTCCCAATGTTCAATCAGAATTACGCCAAAAACTTGAACAAGAATTTGGAAATATTCCGCTACCCTGGGAAGAAGAGTATCAAAGCGGTGCTAATAAAGATAATCAATACAAGATTTATCTATCTTCAAAAAACGTCCCTGAAAAAAACACCTTGAGAGTGGAGAGGAGTCAAATAAACAGTAAGATTAAAGACTTAGAAAAAACAATTGGAAAGGAGAACTTTCAGAAGATAGAGCAAATAAATGACTTCTTGAGTTCAGACTTGTCTAAGGTTCCTGATATATTGGTAGAGGGCGCTAAAAATGATTTAGCGGCACTAGTTGATGAATCAACATACTCTGAACTAAATGCCTTGAAACAGACACTGGGGGAAATCGAATCTCAAATTTCGGAATTACCAACAAATATTGGTACAGCAGAAGAACTAAAATCCCTATCCGATGAGGAGAAAAATCAACTTATTGAAGAGCAAAAGAAAGGTCAAGGAACATTTGGAACCGCACTGGGCAATATTCAAGAAGAAATTGTAGATGCTTACATAGAATACATCTTTGATTTAATGAATATTGATGAAATTGGTGATGCAATGTCTCAAGTTCCAGGTGGAACACTTGTGTTCAACACCATAAACCAAATATTTAAATGTTCTTCTCAAGGGTTGTTCAACCCTCCCCTTAAGAGTTTCCTATCTTCTTTTTCTCTAGATATCTGTGGAGAGGACAGACATGTAGGTATAGCTATACCGTCTCGAACAAAAGAAATTGAAGTGCCGGAATTCAGCAGAGCGTTTTTCATGAAAAAGTTAAAGAATCAATTTATTGCGAAAATGGAGACCGTTATAACTAAAGTAATAACAATGCTTTTGCTAAAACTTTTCGAAGCCGCAGATGCCGCTCTTTGTAAATCTTTAAATGCGATAGGTCAAGCAGTCATTGGTACTTTGACTGGCGGTCCTGGTGCTGGTCTAGATGAAGCTTTCGCCGATGCTTTCTGCCCAGATGCATCGGACGATGAGCTAGATGCAATAAAAAAGAATGCATTTGGTAATGCCCTTGGTCAAGGAGCTGCACCAGATTCTGCATATGATTGTCTTTTTAGAGCAATCAATGGTACAATGTCCAAAAGAGAAATCATAGACCTCTTAACGAATACACCAAGCAATATGGATGACGCAACCGCTAGTAAGTTTGCTTTGCTTGTTAATTCTAGATGTCCTGAGCTATCTGATATACTGGGTGATGTCGATTCAGTAAAAGATGCTTTTGGATCAATGGGTAGATTTATACCACCAGACCTTAAGGACTATCTCAAAAATCAATCTGATGAAGATTTAGACGCACCAATTTATGATGCTATTTGTTTAACACAAGACGAGCTTGATCTGTGGAACAGCAAAAGAAAACAATTGTATTTAGATAATGGCCTTGATGAAGCCACTGCTGATGAGATGATAAATAAAGCTAACGATCGTGCACTTGATAACCTTGGTGCCTTATCGGATATTGCCCAAAAAGGCCCTCAAGGGCTATTAGAGGAAGCGATAGACGCTATTCTAAAACAGCCTGATCCTGCGTGTGCTAATGATCCTGCTGCTATTATATTAGAGGATGAAAGTTTATCAAAAGAAAAGTCTCAAATTTTTAAAGATTTTTTCAAGACAATTGAAAAGAAATTTGTTCGGGATCTTATCGGAGAAGGAAGATCTCTTCTTGGTAACATTCTCATTGATACTCAAGGAAACCACCTCCAGCAACACAACCGAAGAGTACAAATTGGAGATAGAACGATCTTTTATGCAAACTATGTCGACACAGAAGAACAGTGGGATAAGAGAAAAGAAGACGGTGGATTCATAAAGAAAAATTTCATAATGGATAAAGACCTTCGAAGAGGCATGGTCCCTGAGACGGTTGGGATATCTATGTTGAATCAACTTAAGCAAATTAACTTTAAATATAAAACTAATAAAGACGAACCACAGATAAAGATGGAATTTACGTCTACAGATTTTGAAGTGTTTAGAAATACAACTATTGACACAGTGCTGTCTTACAAGTTAAATCACAATAAAAGTTCTACCCAGAGAGCCTTCGTCAGAGAAGATGTCCACAATCCTCCATTTAAACCAACCAGCGATTTAGTTTTAAATGCTAGCACGAATCAACTATTCAAAGAGGAGGATATAGCAGGTACAAATTACAACGTAATTCCAAATGAAGTAAAGATCTTTTCAGATCTATTGAAGAGGAAATCTAATTCCACATCATCAGTTAAGAATTCTAAAATGATATCTTTATTTGATAATTTAAATACAAAGGCGCTATCTGTTATTAGAAACTCAATTATTGAAACTCCCAACGGCGATGTTCCCGTTGGATTCAACTATGGCTATGAAGAAGAGCAGGCAATTACATTTGAGGATCTGACCTACGTAAATCCAGATGCAGACCCCAACGATGATAGTACATGGGACTATACATTCAGAGAAAGAGATGGCGTTCTAGGAAAATCCGCCACAGAAAACCCAAGAGTTCACTTCTTAGATCCAGCAGTCCACGGCGGCCGATATAAGTTTCCAAAGATTTATATAGAACCAGCGACCTACAATGGGTGGTTAGGGGCTATAAAAACATTCATCCCTCAAGTGCAAACATGTGAAGATAAGGACAATGGATTCCTGAACATGACTGAGATAGCCAAAAGAACAAAAGACGTAGAAGCAACTTTACCTGTTGATTCTCGACTTAGTGAACCTTTAGAATGTAGGCTCGAAGTACCATACGATAGACAAATTATGCCGGCAAACCATGGGCTAATTGAAGGCATCGTTACATCGGCCATCAGAATGTATGCAACTGAGTTTATGATTCGCTCTTTTCCTGTCTTTGGATCAATTCAATTCAACGAACACAATTATGATTCTTTGATTTCTAAGTCTCTAGCTCACCATATGGAAACAGAAATGTCTAATTCGGGGGTGTTTTCAAATATATCTCGTCTTGCATATTATCTTCTTTTTCTAGAACAATCGGTTCAAGTCGTCCAGCGTCGAATTATTGATGGATTAATGAAAGAGACCGAAGAAATAAGAGAAGCTTCAAAAATAATTCGACGAGCACAAAACAACTATGAAAAATTAAAATTTCTAGATTACATAAACAATGATGTTCCCCCTAGAATAAGAGAGGAAATAACGAATGGAGCAAAAATTATTGCCTATGGAAACCAGTGGGACACTCCCAAATATAAAGACGTCCAACCAATGGGATCACTTATTCCATATAGAATAAATCTTGCGAGAAAAGTTTTTGTTATTTCAGAAACAAAAGCTGCTGCAGAAGTATTTCTCGCCGCACTAGTCTCAAATGAAACTTCTATCATGTCTAAGAAGCTAAATCTAAACTTGAGACCTCAACCGCATGTATATAGTATACAAAAATACATGCTTTCAACGCAAGGAATTCTAGACCAATCAGATATTAAGTCAGGATTTGCATCTGTTGAGCAGGAAGTTATTGAGGGCGGATCCAAACCAGATTATGGAAATATTCTTGATTGCGCTGGGGATGACTTGAAGAGCCCTCTTGGATCGGTCTCCAAAAACCGTGAGGACATAAAAAAGACTGGATTTATGTATCTAGAAAAGTATGTTAGAGTGATTCAAAAAGATAGTTCGGAACAAGTCATGAAAATATCAGAGTTTCAAAAAATGATATCTGATAGATTGGTATATGACGAAAATCTAAGACTATCAGACTATTTTGGTACAGCGCAAGTGATTGCGAACAAACTGACTGGGACAATTGGAGTCAAATTCGGTGTTAGGTTGATGATTTGTCTAGATAAAGACATTGGATTGCAGCCTAATATAAATAATTCCATAGAGAGAATCTCGGATTCCATCACACATGCAGATGAAACTTTTAAAGTTTTGTGTTTTCCTCTCGCATCTTATGAACTAGACTTGATGGATAACCAAATAAAAGACTTAGATCTTGAAGATCCATATTTGGGAGAAGAAGTCAAATGTTACGTCGACCAACTGGTAGAAACTGAGGATTACAAAATATTGTTTGATCAAGTCATCAAAACACGATCATTTTGCTCTTTATTTGGAATTTACTCTTTCCAAAATTTCATTAACGCAGTTGGACAAGTAGAAGTTGAAGATGAGGGTCGTAGAATTATGATCAATGATGCATGGAAAAAAACAATTTTTGATGATACCAAAAACACTTTAAGAAGACAATTTAGATCTGTCTACAATTCTCAAGACGATACCAGAGACAGATCATCCAGAAATAGAATATCAAATATTGATTTTCTCAAGAATTTAATACCCGATATCTATTTAAATATTAGAGGCGTTGGCTTCTTAAAAAGACTCAGAATTGTTGATGCGAATCCATTTGATGAAGATGGAAAGCCTTGCGTCAATGACTTCCAAAGGCTATTCGAGGATTAACAATGTCTTTATCAATAATATTTCCAATAGACATGAATAGCGATTCTAATGCTGGAATTGCTGGTCACCCTAACGATGATACGACATCAGCCATAAAACAAAATATGAAAATGTTGTTATTAACCAGAAAGGGGGAATATGTGTTTGACCCAAAATTTGGAGTCGGACTAGCCAGTTTTTTGTTTGAAAATGATGCAACAATCTCAATTCCTTTAATAGAAGGTGAGATACGCAATCAAACTACAACCTACATGCCCTATGTTCAAATTGATGGAATAAATATTCAAATAGATTCAGATAATCAAATATTGAGAACTCAAATAAGATTTAGATATAACGGACTAAGCATTCCCGAGCTTTTTGAGGTCGAGGTGTCTTAAAGGTTAATCGCTTTTATTAGATCAACTATTTAGTTGTTGATGAGGGTCTCATATGTCTAAGCAAAAGAAAACACCAATTAAGTATACTAGTCGAGATTTCGACACAATCCGATCGGATTTAATAGAACACGCAAAGCGTTTTTATCCAAATGAGTGGAAAGACTTTTCAAAGTCAACAATAAACTCTTTGTTGATAGATTCTGTTTCTTATGTTGGAGACGTTCTATCATATTATCTTGATTATCAAGCAAACGAATCATTTTTAGATACGGCAATTGAATTCAACAATGTCCGAAAGCACGCTAGAGCACTGGGTTTCAAATACGCTGGTGCACCAAGCACGCATGGAACTATTTCTTTGTTTTGTCTGGTGCCTGCGAACACTGACGGTACAGCTCCTGATTTTGATTACATGCCCATCGTTCGCAAAGGCGCATCATTCTCCAGTTCAAACGGAGGAAACTTCATATTAACAGAAGATGTTAACTTTGGAGACGCCTCAAACGAAATTGTTGCTGCACGCTTTGATAACACTACCGGTGGTACAACATTTTTTGCCGTCAAAGCACATGGGCAAATATCCTCAGGTATATTCTCCAGAGCAACTGTCGATCTAACTAACTCATCTTTTGAAAGATTTAAAAGAGTAAGGGTTGGAGGAGATGATATAGTTGAGATCATTGATGTGGTAGACTCAGACGGCAACAGATACTATGAGGTAGACAATCTATCTCAAGAAGTGGTGTTCGAAGAAACCACAAATAGAAATGCTACAGCCGATGGTGTTAGAAGCATTCTGAAGCCATTCTCCGCAGCTAGAAGATTTGTCGTTGAGCAAGATGATACTGGAACATATTTACAGTTTGGTTTTGGATCAGAATCATCTGACGAAGATGAGCTTGTAGATCCTGCAAAAGTCGCAATACAAATGCACGGAAAGTCTTATGTTTCCAACCTGAGATTCGACCCATCAAAGCTTGTTGGAACAACAAAGCTGGGTATCTCTCCGTCTGGTACAACGTTGACGATTATCTTGAAATCAAACGACGCCAATTCTGCAAATGCAGCAGTAAATACAATAACGAATATTTTAAATTCTAGATTTAAGTTTCCGAATGAGATAGCTTTAATTCCAAGTAAAAAGAATTCTGTTATTACCTCTTTGGAAATTACTAATGAAGAGCCTATTGTTGGATCTACTGAACAAATTACTACTGAGGAATTAAAACAAAGAGCCAAGGGATACTATGCTAGTCAATCAAGAGCCGTCACTCGACAAGATTACGAATCAATGATTTACAATATGCCGAACAAATTTGGTATCATAAAAAGAGTGAGTGTGATAAACGATCCCTCCGCAACAAATAGAAGAGCGGCAATCTATGTTATCTCCGAAAATGAGAACGGAAAACTTACAACAGCGAGCTCATCACTTAAGTCAAATATGAGAAACTGGATCTCTCAGTACAAAGCGATGAATGATGTTGTTGATATTTTTGATGCTAAGATTGTTAACTTTGGTATTGACTACAAGGTGGTTTTAGATACAAGATTCAAGGATGTAAACATTATTGGTAAGTGCAATGCAGCAATCAAAGAGTATTTCTCGAACCAACTTTACATCGGAGAACCAATATATATAACAAGACTTTATTCTATATTAAGTAAAGTGGAAGGCGTAGCTGATGTAAAGACCGTAAACGTAGTCCATAAGCGTGGAGTTATTTATTCTTCAACAAACATAGACTTTGATGAAGCCATGTCCTCAGACGGTACATACATCATGACTCCAAAGAACGCCATTATGGAATTGAAATTTCCAAACCGAGATATCAAGGGGACTCTAATACGATGATTAAACGATACTTTGCAGCGAAAGATAACACAATCTCAAACGCTTTTGAGCCTAACTTGACCACCCGAGCAGTGTCGGCTAGCATGGGACAATCAGATATTCTCGAGGTATTCAGCATCTATGGTCAAGTGTCTAGCTCTAGCGGCTTCTCCACAGAAGAAGCGAGAATCTTAATTGAATTTGATTTAGCTGATATCCAAGCAGATATAGCTTCTGGGATTATTCCTTCGAATGCAAAATATTATCTGAGGCTGTTCAATGCAGAGCATAGTTCAACTTTGCCTAGGGAGTTTGATGTTGAAGTCCATAGTGTCTCTGCTTCTTGGCAAGAGGGGTATGGACTAGATATGGAAAGCTATAAAGACCTATCTTCAGGCTTCGGATCAAACTGGACTGTTCGATCAGGTTCAACTGCTTGGGATACTCCAGGTGGAGACGTGCATGCGAACACTTCTTCGGTTCAATCTTTTCCATTAGGGACAGAAGATCTAAACGTTGATGTAACAACACAAGTTAATGCATGGCTGAACACTGGTCGCTCCAATGAAGGCTTCTTAGTCAAGTTACCTTCTGCACTATCTGACGGTAGCCAACAACGATCGTTCTATACAAAAAAGTTTTTCGCAAGAGGAACTGAGTTCTTTCACAAACAGCCTTGTTTAGAAGTTCGATGGGATTCAACAATACAAGACGACAGAATTAACTTCTATGCTTCTTCGTCTCTCGCTCCCGCCGGAGACAATATTAATACCCTGTACCTGTATAACTATCACCGTGGACAACTTGCGAATATCCCTGACGTTGGTACAGGGGTTATATACGTGGATCTATACGACACCTTGGGAGGTTCTGCACTGACCCAATGTGGAGACACTCCTGCAACCGGAGGACACGTTGAGACGGGAATCTACACTGCTAGCGTGTGTATAGACACAACAGCATCAGTGCTTAGAGATGTGTGGTACAAAGGTGCAACACAATATCACACAGGCACAATTGATGTAAAAAGTGCAACTGCATTATCATCAGCACCGGATAATCACCTTGTGGTAACTGTATCCAACAATCGAAGCTTTCACTACACTGAGCAGACCAGTAGATTTTACTTTTATATCAGACAGAAAAACTGGAGTCCTGCGATCTTCACAACAGCTACATCAACCCCAACAACTGAAGTGTTCGAGAACCTTCATTTTAAAATTACTAAGGTTGTTACAAATGAAACAATCTTTGATTACGACACCACAAACAACTCAACTCTGCTTTCGTACGACTCTAGAGGCAACTACTTTGATCTAGACATAGGTATGTTAGAGCCAAACTTCACTTATCAAATTGAGTTAGCTCTATACAGTGTCGCAACGAAGACGCATGAGCAACTTTCTTTCAAGCATAAGTTTAGAGTGGTGAACAATGAGCATTAAAAAACTTTTCGGTAAAACTGTAACAAACTACGAGGATGTAGCAAAAGACGTTGAATCAACAGACTTCATCGACGAAGTTGTTGAGAAACGTGAAACATATCTTCCTCCAATTGATTTCTCGGACCCTGCGAACTTTGTGTTCTACGGATCTGCAGAGCTTTACTACGAAGCAGCAATCAAGAGAATCTACGAAGACTATCCCTACGATGGGTCGAAAGCTGAACAGATCGACTTTGAAGAGAAGTCGTCATTCCTAGAGCGCTGGTTGTTTGAGAACAAGTATCCAAAGACTACTGGGTTCGTTGAGCTTGGTACGACTGTGAATACCATATCGGCACCGGGAGGTTACACAGAAACTACCGTACCAGAATACATTGAAGTTCACGGCGGACTTCACATCAACTCAACTGCTACGAACTTAGATGAACATCTTGAGTACTCTGCGCGTTATGATGAAGACAACAATAGAACGCAAAACTTTAATTGTGATTTTACGAACGAGGGGATTACAATAGAATTTTGGATGAAGAAAGATTCATATGACGGTGCAAATAAAGAGGTTGTTTTAGATCTTTGGAACGGAGTAGCTCGAGGATCAACCGGATACTCTAGGGTTTTTCTTGAAACGTTCGACGATAGTGGTGTAAAAAAAATGTCGTTAACTATTGCCTCTGGTAGTACGTCCGACACATCAACCTTCGCAATGGGAACGACTGAGACCGACTGGAATCACTATGCTCTTTCTGTTATAGACGGAACTTCTAATGCAACAGTTAGATTTTATACGAATGGAGCAGAGATTAATTCAGATACACTCACAACTAATTTTGCAACACTACCTGGTCGCTTAGATGGCTTCATTGGTGCAATGCAAACTGAAATAACCAGCGGCAAAGGATCTGTAAGTGGTGGTAAATTATCCGCTCAACTTGATGAGTTCCGCTTCTGGAAAACTAGAAGAACCTCGAGACAAATCAAGCTAAACTGGTTCCGCGAGATTGGCGGTGGAGCCAACACTGACGATAACACTTCGGATCTCGGTGTTTACCTAAAGTTTAACGAAGGTATTACCGGAACTAATTCAATCGACTCAACGGTCCTTGACTACTCTGGTCGTTTGGCTAACGGTACATGGAATGGCTATCCCGGATCCTCAGCAAGATCAACAGATTCTGCTATGACCTTGTCTGGCTATACGGAAGCACCGACCCCAATCATCTATCCAACTCACCCAAGCGTTGTATCTCTCGAAGCAGAAATGCTTCTCAGCGGCTCAGACTATGACTCTGGTCGAGGTCAAGCATTCTATAAATCACTTCCAAACTGGCTTGTCGAAGAAGATCAAGAAGAAGGTGATCAAAATCTAAGAAAGATATCTCACATCTTATCAAGTTATATGGATACGCTGAGAGTGCAAATTGACTCTCTTAGCAAATTGCAAGACAAGCAATACATCTCTTCTAGCTACAAGGCTGCTCCATTTGCATCGGAACTTCTTAAGAACAAAGGTTTCACAACAAGTGAGATGTTCTTATCATCGGAAGTATTCGAGTCCTTCTCTAGCATTGACTACGGCTCTGGACAATTTGATCTCAACATTGACGAGATAAAGAACTTGATT
>CEPH01010663.1_pt1 | contig 19844 bp, 20 predicted proteins | sample 530571 | NCBI WGS metagenome assembly CEPH01 (sample SAMEA2620413, study PRJEB7988) | marine metagenome | biome: marine biome (ENVO:00000447); feature: surface water layer (ENVO:00002042); material: "saline water (ENVO:00002010), including plankton (ENVO:xxxxxxxx)" | depth 5 m | reverse complement strand
TTAGATAAGAATTCTGCAGATAATAAAATAATAAGTTGTGCGCTTAAGGTAGGAGAGGATAACAAAGAAAAAATACTCACTGTTATTACAAAAGATATCAACTTTAGAGTCAAGTGCGATGCCCTAGGTTTACGTGCAGAAGATTATTACAAAGACAAAGTAATTGATTCTGATGATGAGATGTACAGTGGTTTTGTCGATGTGAGCTTATCATCAAGAGAATTCATAAACCTTTTGTATTCAGGAGAAATGACAGAAAGTCAACACCTTGAATTGAAAGAAGAAATTGAAGAAAAAACACACAGGTCTTTGTTCGAGAATGAGTTTGTTTGCTTAAAGCATGAAAACTCTTCTTTTCTAGGCATTCATAAAAAAGATAAAATATTAAGAATTCAAAACGAAAAAGACTTTAAGTCTCTGCTGTCAGTTTCTTCTAGAAATAGAGAGCAACTTTACGCTTTAAATGCACTCTTAGATGAAGAAATTGATTTAGTCACGATAACAGGCATTGCTGGTTCTGGTAAGACATTTATTACTCTGATGGCAGCAATAGCGGGATTAACTTCTGGAAAGTATGACAGAATTGTCATTACAAGAAACGTTCAGCCTGTTGGGAAAGATATAGGGTTCTTGCCGGGTGACCTGAATGAAAAAATGCTTCCGTGGATGTCACCCATTATGGACAATTTTCGACATGCATTTAAAGACAAAGATTTAGGTTACTTTGAAATGATGATGAAAAAAGGTAGTCTTGAAATAGCACCTCTATCTTATATGAGAGGTAGAACTTTCAGCAACACGTTTTTAATATTTGATGAAGCGCAGAACGCAACAATACACGAGATAAAAACTGTTGTAACAAGAATAGGTGAGAATTCTAAAATTGTTCTATTAGGAGACACAGATCAAATTGATACACCGTATATCGACTCTTTATCAAACGGATTAACAATAATTGCAGAAAAATTTAAAAATGAGCACATAGCGGCACATGTTAAGCTAAAAAAGGGAGAAAGGTCATATTTATCTGCGATAGCTGCAAAAATAATATGAGGGCATAAGATGTCAAAAGTTTACAATTTTACTCGAAGAGATAGGAATAGGTTTCGAAAAGTATACCGATATATTAGAAAAAAACCTTCTTTCGAATTCTGCTCAGATGAAGAATTTAAAATGATTGCAGGTAAAGTAAGTTTTTCAAAATCTAGTGGGCCTGAGGTGTACACTTTTCCTCTCACAGTTAACTTTTTAAACGTGCCTGCGATAACAGTAACAGCAGTTGACTCTGTTTCAAATAATCAAGCTGACGTTAATGCCTTCGTGACAGCAATTACGACAAGCAGTGTATCAATATCTGTTAGTCAGGTCTTTACGGGAGAAGTCCACTTTATTATTGTGAGTCAAGACTGATGGGAGCTTTTCTAACAATATTTACATGTGCTGATGATGTAGTTGGAGTAGAATCTGTAGCTATTGATTATTCTGCAGCTAAATTTACTAGCCCACCCATAATTACAGCATCGACAGATGACAACGTCAATGTATTCGCATCAGACATTACATCAACATCAGCAACACTTAATTTTTCTGCAACATTCACAGGACGAGTGACCTATATAGTAAGACCTAGTGGAACGTGAGTTAGCATATGGCAAAAGATTTTAGAGCATCACAAATTGAAACATCCAAGCTGATCCTGACAGGAGGAATAGCAAACACTTCTGCAGCAGGACTAATTTACAGCGGATCAGTTTCCACAGATAGAGAAGGTGGTATTCCAGCCACCATGCTCACAGACGTAGGATCAGACGTATTTTTGTTTGTATCGGGTACAAAAACAAATGGAAATGATGAGATTAGAACCGATGTAACACTCTTTGGCGGTGACATAGTAGTTTCAGGCACACTTTATGCTGAAAGACAAGTGATAGAAGTAGACGGTATTGTAGATGGTGACCTAATCGTAACAGGAAACATGATAGTCAAGCCTGACGTAGATTCAGCAACTTCTGTAGACTTTCAAAACGAAGACGGCTTGACTTTCTTTAAAGTTGATACTGCAAACAACAGCGTGGTGATCAACGAAGCAGATTTAAATATAGACTTTAGAGTAGAAACAAGAACTAAGCCTAATGCGATATTCACAGACGGTTCTGCTAACCAAGTTTTAATATTGTCAGGAGGCGCTAGTTCATCTACAGATCAAGCCAAAGGTAATGACGTCGTGTTTTATGTATCAGGTTCAAGGCACTCTAGAGTTGATCATAATACAGTTACTCGAGATTCTCGAAGCATCTCTCTATTCGGCGGCGACATTATAGCTTCAGGCGCTATTGAAACTCACGGTGGTGAACTTTTTGTATTAGATGATGTTGGAGAAAGCACTGTAAATGGTGTAAAATTAGCTAGATCCACAGACGGTAATGAAATTTATAAGATGGTAAGTGCTAGAACAGATACAAATGGTATTATCGTGTCCACCGCCGGCGCTTCATATGAAGTACTAACAGTTGAATTAGATAATCTGGCGCTTTTTTCTGTTAGCGGCTCTTCTAATATTAACCGTCATCTAGTACAAGTAAATGCTGATAAGTATGACACAGACTTTATCGTCGCGACCCAAGACAAAGAATTTGCGCTTGCAACAGATGCAGGTTTAAATCTTGTTACTGTACTTGCAAATTCTAGCGAGAAAACAGACGTCCCGGGAGACGTATCTTTCTTTGTGTCGGGTTCAAAAGGTTCACATGGCACCGCTGTTAGAGGCACCTCAATTTTCGGAGGCGACACGTTTACATCAGGCTCAGCTTATGTAAGCACTCTTTTTGTTGAAGAAGAAGACCCAACAATAGTGTTTAGAGAGCCAGGCGGTGCAACTGATAAGGGTACGATTGGAATAAACAGCTCAGATAACATACAAATAGAAAATAAGACTACAAACAAACACATTGTTTTTAAAGTAAACGACGGTGGTGTGATTAGAGAAGGTTTTAGAATAGACGGCGGTGTCGCTGAAGTTGTTGTCAATCAAGGCGCAGATTCTCTTGTAGACTTTAGAGTTGAATCAGCCAATAAAGATCATGCAATCTTTGTAGATGGCGGAACTGATAGAGTTCTAATTCTATCTGGCGGCGCTGCTGTATCGCCGCCAGAGTCTCTTTACCCAGATGTAAATTTCTTCGTATCAGGTTCAGTATTTTCTAGAAGCACTAGTGTAAAAGGAACTTCCCTCTTCGGAGGAGACGTAGTAACTTCTGGTTCTCTTAATGTCCTTGCCGGTGAAAAAGTAGAAGGCGGAGCTATTTTCAATGATACCGGTGAGGCTGTAGACTTTAGAGTTGAGTCAGACAATAACGCAAACATGTTCATAGTAAAAGGTTCAACTGACAGAGTAGGTATAGGAACAGTTGCATCACCTCAAGCGACTCTACATTTGAAAGAATCTTCTCCAACTTTTAGAATTCAAAGAGCTATTACTAATCAAAGTAATGCAACTATTGAATTTGCAGGTCAAGCAGGCGCAGTGGGTGCCTCCATGTTTCTCTCTGCTAGTTCTAACGATTTAGTACTTTCGACGTATGACGGAAGTGATCTAGAAGAAATTTTAAGGTTGGGTGGTCATCAAATATCAGATGTCAGACAGGTAATATTACTTTCTGGTTCTGCAATGGCGCCCTCAGCAATGCAACCTCAAGAATCTGCTGACATAAACTTCTTTGTTTCAGGTGCCATAGGCTCAGCTGGAACTCAGGTCAGGGGAACATCAGTCTTTGGAGGTGATGTAGTAATAACAGGATCTACTCATACTAAAGGCGCAGTGAGGAGAGCTACACGCCTCAAGAGTTCAGATTTTAACGTCAAACCTACAGATCACTTCTTATTTTTTAACACAAATAGCGGACACGTGACTGCTTCTCTTGAAAGTGCTGCCGACGCTGGTGAAGGCCGCGTTTTGGTATTTAAAGACGTAAAGGGCTTCGCAGATACTAATCATATAGTGATTAAGCCGAACGGATCAGATAAAATTGAGGGAGTAAATGACGATACTAAAATCAAAGTAGCGAGTGGATCCCTATCTTTAGTTTGCGACGGCGCAAGTCGCTACTTTATTTTTGGTGAGAGAGACTAATGGGTTTAGTTTTTAGAGACGGCCAGTGGGCTTTAGTTAAAGGCGGTGCTGGATTTGATATAACCGCAGGATCAATTGGTGCAAATTTTTTAAGGAACACAACATCTTCTATTTTGACAGGTAGTTTACTACCACCGAGCGGTGCAGTAACACATTCAAAAATATTTAGCGCGAGGGGGCCCGGTGGTGAAACTGGAAAAGAGTCTTCTAGAATTTCTGTTAGCAATAAAATACAAGAAATTATAGACTTAAGAGATTTTAGCAGTGGATTTACTTGGGCAGGCTGGATAAAGCCTGACGGTAACATAACAAACCAAAATTCAACGATATTTTTCTGCGGCCAACCTGACGGAAATGATGCAATAATATTTAGAAGAAATGGGACTACCAATAATTTAATATTTGAGTATTATGACGGATCAACTTTGAGAGGAAAAGTTACAACTGATTCTACCCCCTGGAAAAATAATACCTGGAGACACTATGCATTATCATTTTCAGACGCAAAAAGATTGAGAATTTATAGAGACGGAAATGCAATTCAATTTGATGTAAACACTGACTCCGGCGGCACAACGCAATCTAACGTCACTGCACATACTTTTAATACGTCAATACCTGTTGAATCTAATAGAAGAGAGTTTAGAATGTTTGGAGGCGATCTTAGAACAGATGGAAATGACGGGTTAGGCGGAGAATTTTTTAACATAGGCTTCTGGGATGAAGAACTAGATGAACCAGAATTAGCAGTGCTTTACAGCAATCCGGGAATAAACTTTACGCAGAGTTTAGGAGATTACGGTTCTGCTGCTAATTTAGTTTTTAGTTGTAGTTTTGATCAAACTGCAGCTGACGGCACAAACATAGCTTTTCAAGACAGAGGAATTACAAGCCGCTTTTTAGTAAGTGGATCAACTAAACCAACTTAATAGAGGGATAAAATGCCATTATCACAGCAAACATGGTCACAAAGCGCAGCTACTTCACCAGCAGGTTCAGGCGACACTGTAGAAGAAGTTCTTGGAGCTGTAAAAACTTTAATAGATGCAGATTCAAATTGGACAGCATCGACAGATGGGACAAACCAGTCTCCTGCCTACCTTGAAATCACAAGTGCAAATGACTTCGGTGCATCAAATCAAAAATTTAAAATTTTACTAGTTGAGGCTTTCACTCTTGATCCTGCTTGGTGTGTAGGAGGCACAGGGAACTGGGCAGCTAACGGTCTTATTGATTACACTACTAATCAATCGACGCCTATTACAGATGGATCAGACGACATCTATGTAGGATATGTAGCTCCGCCTTCTGACGGTACAAGCGCAACGGCACAAATTACTACAGGAAATATATTTAACGCCACAGGTGCATATGGAGGTACTGCAGCCTCTGATTTGGAAAGATTTTCTTCGTTCGTAAAGTGTGCCCACGATGTTTCAGATACTAGCAACAACCATAATATTTCTAAAGTATGGACAGTTTCTTGCCAAGAGATGCTAACAATAGCTTTTGAAGATACTGCTGGTAGAATTAAGTTTGTTCATGCGGGTGCTATTATTGCACCAATTTCAGATTTAGCAGGAGAAACTATATCTAACAACGTAGGTAGAGTTTACGGAATGTGTGTTGCAAAAGCAGATTCAGGTATTGACCCAGAACCCACAGAACCAAAAGATACCTTCTGGAGTAATCACACAACTGCAGCATCTGATGCTGGGACTAACGGAGGAGGATTCACACCATCGCTCGGGAATCTCTCAACTGCATCACAAAGAGCTGTTCAAAGTGTCATGATAGTACACTACCCAGAATCAAATGCGCTTGATGTTGCTTTTAATTTCTGGTCAGGCCTATCAGACAATCTTACAGGCAACTCTGTCGTCAGAGACGGTGGTTGCCAGCCAGGTTGTTTTATGGACAACACAGGTAACATAATTGGCATGCCAATTCCCGTAGTTGATGGGACTACAAAGGCTGCTAGCGGAACGAGAATTTCTAGGCAGCTCATCGGCATGATGAGGCAAGTAAAGATGGCAAATCCATCTGTTTCTAGATCGATTGTTCAAGATTCAGAAGGTAATGTCATAGGATACACATTTACAGGTTCTAGAACAGAAGGCGCACAAGGATTCTTGTATACAAATAGCTAGAACTAGTTAAACATTATTTTTAAATTGTTTATACTCTTGATCAAGGAGTGTAAATGCTGTCTAGTCCATTTGAAAATAATAAAAGCATAGATAAATTCAAAGACTCTAAAATTGTCTTTGTATCAGATCTTCACAAAGATGATTATCCGGGCGGCGCTGAGCTGTCAACAAGTGCATTAGAGAAAACTTCGCCCTTTGGTGAGGTTTGTTTCCTGAGAAGTAGAGAGCTAACAAGTCAACACATAAGTCAAGGCTCACAAAAAATTTGGGTCTTTTTCAATTTTACATCAATGGACTTAAGCTTAATACCTGCAGTTGTTGCTAATTGTCACTATTTTATTGTTGAATATGACTACAAGTTTTGTAAGTACAGGTCAATTGAAAAACATAAAAAAGAAACAAGTGAAGAGTGTGATTGTCACAACGATAGATACGGCATGTTCATATCTTCATTTTTTGCAGGTGCTGAGCATGTCTTTTACATGTCAGAGAAACAGCGCGCTGTTTATCAAGAAAGATTTCCTTTTATTACAAATGAAAAGACCACAATACTAAGTTCAATTTTTGAAACAAGCGATCTTGAGTTTATGGAGCGCCTTAGAAAATCTCGAGATGATTCTGAAATAAGCCCAAGATATGCTGTTTTAGGAAGCAGCTCTTGGATTAAAGGAACAGAAGAAACACAGAGCCACCTAGAAGACTGCCAGATTGATTACACAACGCTAAGTGGGTTATCGTACCATGACATGCTTAGGGAACTTTCTACGTACACTGGCCTAGCATTCATGCCTCTCGGCGGTGACACATGTCCTAGGGTTGTTATTGAAGCTAAAATGTTAGGACTAGACCTGATTCTTAACGAAAACGTTCAGCACGCTAATGAGGATTGGTTTCAAAAAGAATTAGATCAAATAGAGATGTATCTACTAGATGGACACAATAGGTTCTGGAACAAGTTAATTGAATTTTCAGAGAAACTGCCCTCACTAAGCGGTTACACTACTGTGAGAAACGTGATTGACCAAAAATATCCATGGCGAGAGTCAATAAGTTCTCTTTTGTCTTTTTGCGATGAAGTTGTTGTGGTTGACGGCGGATCTGATGACGGTTCTTATGAAGAATTGCTTGCATGGCAAGAGAAAGAATCAAAATTAATAGTTAAGCAAGTTAAAAGAGATTGGGACACAAAAAGATTCTCAGTCTTTGATGGCTTACAGAAAGCACAAGCAAGAGAGTTTTGCACTAAAGAGTGGTGCTGGCAGCAAGATATTGACGAAGTAGTTCACGAAGAAGACGGACCAAAGATAAAAAAATTGGCCGCTAATTTGCCAAAAGCAATTCATTTACTTGCCTTACCTGTTGTTGAGTACTGGGGCGACAAAGGAAAAGTCCGTGTTGATGTAAATCCTTGGAAGTGGCGACTTAGTAGAAACTTAGAACATATTACACATGGCATACCATTAGAACTTCGAAGAGAAGACGAAGATGGAAACACATACGCTCTTCCCGGTACTGACGGATGTGACTACATTGACAGAGATTCTGGCAATAGAATTCCTTTTTCAACTTTTTACACTCAAGAAGTTCATGAAGTAAGAATACAATCACTAAACGGCTCAGAACAAGCAACATCTCAATATCAAAACTGGCTAAATGCTGTCATAAGAGAACTACCAGGTGTTCACCACTACAGTTGGTTTGATTTAGAACGAAAAATCAATACATACAAAAATTACTGGTCAAGACATTGGCAGAGCATATTCAATATCGAACAAGAAGACACATCAGAAAATAATATGTTTTTTGACAAACCATGGTCAGAAGTAACAAGTGATGATATTTCAAATCTAGCTTCTGATCTAGAAAAAAAGATGGGAGGCTGGATATTTCATCAAAAAATTGATTTTAGCAGGCCCACACCTAGTATAAGTGTAAATCAAAGTCATCCTAAATTCATGAACATAAATAAGGAATCATTGTGACAGAAGAGAAAAATCCATTTAAAAAAATATCAGAATTATTTTTAAATAACCAAAACAATTTCAATAATGAGATGCACGCTCTCAGAACTTCTCTGAGATCACTTCACGGCGTCATTCAGAGTGTACTTGAAGATTTAGAAAGAAGTCCGTTTGAAACAGACTTGTCAAAACTAAAAGGCATGGATACATACACACTACAAATTATTTCACAAGCAAAAGATCTTGAAAATTCAAAAGAAAAAATACTAGAATCGATTAGGATTCTTGAAAAAGCAAATGAAAAGAAATTAAATAGTTAGAGGTTGAAAGAATGATCGCAGAAGACAATCGATTTGTAGTTATAATGCCATGTTTTAATGCTGAATCTACAATTTTAAAGTCTTTATTGTCTGTCATATCGCAATCTTATATTAATTGGAAAGTAATCATAAGAGATGACATGTCAACAGATAGGACAAGAGAAATAATAGACGGCGTCATAAATGTCTTTGGGCTGCAAAACAAAATTATAGTTGAGACTAACACTGAGAAAAAGTGGGAAGTTAAAAACATTTTAGAGATGTTAAGACTTGAAAACGAAGTAACAGACCAAGATATTATTTGCAGGCTAGATGGAGATGACTGGTTAACAGAATTAGATGCTTTCGCTATATTGAACTCTGTTTATCAAAACACAAAAGCAGATGTCGTGTGGACAGCCCACCGCTGGGGATTTTCTGACAAAAACATATCTGGGCCCATGCCTAAAGAATCAGACCCTTATGAGCATCCATGGGTAAGTTCTCACTTTAAGACATTTAGAAAGCACTTAATTAATGAAGTTGACGAGAAAAATTTTAAAAACGAAGACGGTGACTATTTTAAGAGAATAGGTGATCAAGCAATTTATTTACCAGTTCTTAAAAATGCTAAAGGAAACTGGCATTTTGAACCTAGGGTGATGTATCACTACACGATAGACAATTCTCCAGAAACTTTTCACACACCAGATGCAGTTTATCAAAAAAATGAAGCTGAGTATCTTAGAAAGAGAGGCTACATTGAATAAAATTTTCTTTAATAGAGTTCCAAGATATGAGCCTTACGGTGGAGGATCACACTTTGTCACAGCTATGTTTGAATTTCTCAAAAGCAAAGGGCACGAAGTAGTTTTTCACCTTGAAGAGGGTGTTGATACAATTTTTATGATAGACCCAAGACCAGGCGACATAGGATACTCGGTAAATCACATTCTTGCCTATAAGAACATGCATCCATCAACTAAGATATTGCATAGAATAAATGAATGTGATGCTAGAAAAAATACAAAAGGCTTAGACGAAATATTAATACAATCAGCTAGATTATCTGATAAAGTAGTTTTCATAAGTCAATGGTTGAAAGACTATTTTGCTGAGAAAGGTTTAGATATTGAGGCCAGCGTTATATACAATGGTTGCAAAACTGAGCATTTCTACCCTTCAGAAAATAAGGAAACAGACAAGGTAAAAATAGTTACTCATCATTGGTCTGATAACTGGATGAAAGGATTTGATTTGTACAAAGCCATTGACGAGTGGTTGTCTGACAATGATGAAAAATTTGAATTCACTTATGTTGGAAGGTACTGCAAAGAATACACACCTAAAAACACAAAAGTAGTAGATCCTCTTCACGGTAAAGATTTAGGAGACGAACTTAGGAAACATGATGTGTACGTGACTGCTTCAAGGTTTGAACCTTGCGGTATGCATCACATCGAAGGTGCTGCCTCCGGAATGCCTGTAATTTATCATAAAGACACAGGGGGAATAGTTGAGCTTTGCAAAAACCACGGAGAAGAGTATCAAAGCTTTGAAGAGTTTTTAGTAAAACTAGAAATGGTAAGCAAAAATATTCAAGCGTACAAAGATAAAATTGATTATGAATTTTTAAATATAGAAAGGTGCTGTAAGTCTTTTTACGAAGAACTTTTAAGCATGCACAAAAAATGAAAAAAATACACTTTTCAAATGTAAACTTTTCTTCAAACTCCGGACCTAACACTTTTGCTAATAGACTTGCTCATTCCTTAGCCAACAGAGGATACGATATAGTCGATTATAATGAAGATTATGATGTGTTTTTGTGCTTTATAGAACCTTCTTCTATGCCAAAAAAAGGATCAAAATTCATACATCGACTAGACGGTATATGGTTTAAACCTGATGAATTTTTAGAAAAAAATAGATCTATAAGATGGTCGTATGACAACGCTGATCATGTAGTGTGGCAATCAGAATTTGATAAAAGAATGACATTAAATCACTGGGGTGAGCCTAAGTTAGGGTCAGTTATTCATAATGGCATCTCTTTAATTAAAATCAAAGAATTGCATCCAGAACTTACCAAGATAAAGGATTCAAGTAATAGAATATTTACATGTTCTGCGTCGTGGCACAGACAAAAGAGACTAAAAGAAAACATAGAATTCTTCAATAAAAATAAAGAGGAGCACGATGTACTTATAGTTTTAGGTAAAAACCCAGACTACCTTGTCAATCAATCAGATGTGTTATACCTGGGTCAGCAGCCTCACGAAATATGTCTACAGATATACTCAATAACAGACTGGTTTCTACATCTTGCTTGGTTAGATCACTGTCCCAATGTTGTAGTAGAAGCGCTTTCACAGAACTGTTCTATCGTGTGCACAGAAAGTGGAGGGACTAAAGAAATTGTAAAAGAAAACGGGATAATAATTCCAGAAAAAATTAAATACAATTTTGAACTAACCGACTACGACGAGCCATATGAATTAGAATTGCATAAAATTGATCTAATTACAAAAAATGTAAAAAATGACTATTTGGATATAGAATTAGTTGCAAGTAGGTATGAAGAGGTTTTCTAATGGGTCTAGGTGGTTATTTATGCTGGACTGCTGTTGCAAGAGAAGTTAACAAGATCAATCCAGGATTGAAATGCATGCCCGTTGAATTGTATAACAATGGTAGCATACTAAAAACAATTAAAAGTGAAATTTTTTTGAACAACTCGAGCCTTTATCAGGAATGGGAACATGATGTTTATTCATTCCCGCTTGTTCTTAATAATCCACAGTCTAACTATTGCAAAAAAGACACACCTGAAAAAGCAGTTCACAGATACGACAAACATATAATTGAGCAATACTGTGAAACTTTTGGCATAGAAAATCCAGAATTAAAATGCGTAATTAACTTAACAGAAGAAGAAAATGAGAAAGTAAATGACCTCATGTCAGATATCTCATTTGAATTTGTGACTATCAACACAGACGTGAACAAAGAGTACACTTCCAATAAGTTTGAAAATTTTGAATTTTGGCAAAAAGTTGTAGACTCAATGCCACATTTAAAATTTGTTCAAATAGGACTGAAAGGTAAAAAGCTTAAAAATGCAATTGATTTGACAGGGAAAACAACTTTTAGAGAAGCTGCTGGAATAATATCAAGATCAAAATGTTTCGTAGGTTCTGAGGGTGGGCTAGTTCACGCTGCAACAGCTTTCGATGTGCCTAGTCTAGTTATGATAACTAGCTTCATTCATCCAGACTTAGTGTCTTACCCAGGCAATACAAATATTTGGATGAACAAAGATGGTCACGGCCCTTGCGGTATGAAACACTATTGTCAAAAATGTCATGATAATATGTCACACATAAGTGTAGAATATGTATGCCAACAAATTAACAAAATACTAGAGGTGAAGAATGGGTAATTATTTAGTAACTGGAATAACAGGATTTGCAGGTCCTCACTTAGCAAATTTACTGCACGAAAATGATCATAATGTCTATGGTCTGGTTAGGTGCAGCAACGGTAGAGAAAATGACATAAGAGATGTCGTACCTGACAGCGTTTACAAAAATATTAATTTTGTTTACTCGGACTTAAAGAGCCAGAGAAACTTAAACAACATTTTTAGAGAACATCAGTTTGATGGTGTTTATCATCTTGCTGCTCAATCTCACCCACCTACTAGTTTTGTAGATCCTGTAGGAACAATGGAAGAAAATGTCATAGGTTCAGCTAATTTAATACAAGCAATTACTGACAATCAACCTGAATGCAAGATGATGTTCTGTTCGACATCTGAGGTATATGGAAACGTAGGACAGGATGGTAGAAAAATAAGAACAGATGATACAATATTTCCTGCTAATCCTTACGGGGCTTCTAAAGCAGCAACAGACTTGTACATGCAAGAAAGAATGGAAAACGGAAAGCTCAAAGGGTTCATTACAAGGGCATTTTCCCATACTGGTCCAAGGCGAGGAAAGAATTTTTCAATATCTTCAGATGCATTTCAAATAGCTAGAATGATGAAGGGAATGCAAGACAAGACTTTGCTTGTGGGCAACCTAGAGTCAGTTAGAGTCGTTGTAGATGTCAGAGACACCGTGAACGCATATTATCTTGGAATGATGAACGATAATTGCAACGGAGAGATTTTTAATGTCTGTGGTGATGTTCCAAGAAAAATGCAATATTTTGCTGATAAGCTAATTGAAATAAGTGGGCTTCAAGATGTAGAACAAAAAATACATGCACCTTTTTACCGCCCTATTGACATTCATTATCAGCACGGAGATTCAGAAAACTTAGTTAACTTAACAGGATGGAAGCCTGAGGTAGAAATAGAACAAACCTTAGAAGACTTGCTACGTTACTGGTGTGATAAGATAAATTAAATGAATGAAAATTTAGGCAGCAAAGTTATCTGGACAAACGGTTGCTTTGACGTTCTTCACCGCGGGCATATAGAGTTATTCAAGTATGCTAAATCTCTTGGTGACTGGTTAGTGGTCGGAGTTGACACTGACGAAAGAGTCAAAGCTGCTAAGGGAACATCACGTCCATTTAATACTGTAGAAGACAGAGTTGCAATGCTTGAGTCTATTAAGTACATTGATGAAATAAGAGTGTTTGATCATGATGATGAACTTGATACACAGGTTCTATTAAGTCATGCTGAAATAATGGTTGTAGGTTCCGATTACAAAGATAAAGAAGTAATTGGATCTAGACATGTAAAAGAAGTTAAGTTTTTTGATAGAATAGAAGGATATTCAACAACCAAAATTTTAGTAGGATTACAATGAAAAAAATACTTGTAATAGGTGATTCTTGTCACGACATTTATCACTACGGTCATTGTGAAAGACTCAGCCCGGAAGCCCCTGTACCTATATTCAAAGAAATAGAAAAAGTTACAAAACCGGGCATGTCTCTAAACGTATCTAAAAATCTTGAAGCGCTTGGTTTCGAAGTGATTCACTTTACTAACGAAGAAGAAATTACTAAACACAGGTTTGTAGACGTAAGATTCAAACAACATTTGCTAAGAGTTGACAGGGGAGAGGAAAAGCTCGTAAAAAAAGTCAACATTGAGAAAGTTCTTAGTGTAAAAGATATAGATGGCGTTGTTATTAGCGATTACAACAAAGGTTTTCTCAGAATTGAAGACTGCATTGACATTTGCAAAAGCTATCAAGAACTTAACATTCCAGTGTTTGTTGATTCTAAGAAGAGAAAGTTAGACTGCTTCTCTAACTGTTGGCTCAAAATAAATGAAAGTGAATATAACGCTGCTGAGTCTTTTCCTGACAATGTTAACATTTTAATTACTTTAGGGCAAAGAGGCGCGATGTATGAAGGGAAAGTTTATCCTGCAGAAAGAGTAGAAGTTTTTGATGTTTGCGGAGCAGGCGATGTATTTTTGTCTTCTTTTATTAAATCTTATCTGGATACTGAAAACATACAAGAATCAATTTCTTTTGCTAACAAGTTAGCTTCTCTATCTGTTTCTAAATTTGGAACTTATGTTTTGAAGCCTGAGGATTTAAAAGTATGACTTACGTTTTTGATATTGATGGAACAATATGTTCTAAAACAACAGGAAATTATGAAGATGCGCAACCTTTTCTTGAAAGAATAAGAAAGATAAATCATCTATACGACCAGGGAAACGAAATAATTTTTTACACTGCTAGAGGAATGGGAAGACACAAAAATGATTCTAGCAAAGCGCATGATGAATTTTATGACTTCACTGTTAAACAACTTGATTTATGGAATGTAAAGTATAACAGGGTCTTTCTAGGAAAACCATCAGCAGACATTTATATTGACGACAAAGGAATTAACGATGAAGACTTCTTCAAAACAAGAAATTAAGTTTGTTCCTAAGGGCTGGGGTTTTGAAAAATGGATAGTCAATAATGAGAAATATTGTGGTAAATTACTTTATTTTGTGAAAGGTAAACGATGCTCTTGGCATTTTCATAAAATTAAAGATGAAGTTTTCTATGTTCAATCAGGAAAAATAGCAGTATATTACTCTGAAAAAGATGACATCAATCAAGCAGAAAAAGTAATATTAGAACAGGGTGACAACTTCCATGTGTATACAGGCTTAAGGCACAGAATGGAAGCGCTTGAAGACACAGAACTGTTTGAATTTTCAACACAACATTTTGACAGCGATAGCTATAGAATTGAAAAAGGAGACTAAATGAAAATAGCAGGAATTTGGAATGGGCACGACTGTTCTTACACAGTTTTAAAAGATGGTATTCCAGTAGTACATGACGAACTTGAGAGATTCAAGAGAGAAAAAGAGTGCAATGGTGATGCTTTCAAATTAATGGAAAGTAATTACGATGAAATTGACGACATACAACATTTTGCTACCTGCTACCCGGTTAATAAATTTACAGATCACGAAGATTCATTTAAAAAGATAAAAGAAATAGTTGAGAAGAATGGAGGTAAAATATACTGCATACCTCACCACCAAGCTCATGCTGCAAACGCTTTTTACTCAAGTAATTTTAAAGAATCGATAATTATTACATTAGACGGCGGCGGCGTTGAAAGTCAAAACTTTCAAACTGCTACGACTATATGGAAAGGTTCAGACAATAAAATTGATTGTATACACAAGTTTCACATTCATGAACTCAACATAGGCGGTTTGTGGACCCGGGTCACAAGGTATGTCTTTAACTTGCAAAATGGCTGGCCGAGAGGTTGTCAAGCAGGAAGTGTAATGGCAATGGCAGCATTCGGTGATCCTAGCAAATATTTAGAAGATTTTAGAAGGATGTTAACGGTCGATCAAGTATCAGCTTCGCTTAAGCCTGCAGACCAGCCTTTTGGAGCAAATGTAGGCACTGATCCTGAACATCCGTATTTACATAAGTACCGCCTTATAGCTGATAGCTCAGAACAAGAAAAATTTAATCTGGCAGCCAGTCTTCAGACTGCAACCGAAGAACTTATTAAAAACATAATTGGTCAAGTGCTAGAGCAGTTTCCTTCTAAAAATCTTTGTTTAGCAGGTGGTGTTACTTTGAACTGTGTAGCAGTTGGAAAAATTAAAAAATGGTTCCCAGATATTGAAAATGTCTACGTTACTCCCACTCCGCATGATGGCGGGTTACCTATAGGTGCGTGCCAGTTTGTCTGGCATCATGAATTAAATAATCCAAGGATAGATTGGAGTGACAACTTTAAAGCTTACTTAGGGAGAACATACACGTTAGATGAAGTCAACGATACTATTAAAAATTATCAAGATGTTGAAGTTGAAGAAGGTGTGAGTGTCGAAAAAGTTGTAGACTTATTATCAGAACAAAACATAGTATCAGTTTTTGGAGGAGGATCAGAATCAGGAAGAAGAGCTTTGGGAAACAGAAGCATACTTGCAGATCCAAGGTCAGAAAACATGAAAGACTTGATCAATGAAAAAGTAAAGCATAGACAATGGTACAGACCGTTTGCTCCTTCAATCTTAAGAGAAGAAGTATCTGAATGGTTTGAGCGTGATGATGACAGTCCTTACATGAACGTTGTCATGAATTTCAAAGAAGATAAAAAATCGGAAGTTCCAGCTGTCGTTCACAAAGATGGAACTGCAAGAATACAGACAGTGACAGAAAAAGACAACAATTGGTATTATAATTTTCTGAAAAAATGGAAAGAAAAAGCTGGTGTGCCTATAATTTTAAATACTAGTTTTAACGATAGAGAGCCAATTTGTGAGACTCCTCAGCATGCAATTAATTGCTTTCTAGGGACTGATATTGACTTTTTGTATTTTTATGATTATAATATACTTCTGAGAAAAACAAAAACAGATAAGGCGTAAAAATGAAGATTGCTATACTAATGCACGGCCTGGCCGGAAGTTCAAACAAGTATGGAACTGGTGACCAGTTTGACGTATCTATTTCACACAATCACTTTGTAGAAAGAATATTAAACGCAAATCCTGATTGTGAAATAGACGTGTTCATGCATTCATGGTCGACAGAACATGAGAAAACTGTTATTGATTTATACGAGCCTAAAGATTGCTTGTTTGAAGACCAGATTCATTTTGACTTTAGATACATCGTTGGTGACCCAAACCTTCCCATGAATGAAGGCAGCACTACGAACGGTGTCTTTTTTGGAATGGAAAATATAAGATTTCACTCGTTATTTAGTCGATGGTACAGCGCTCAAGTTGTCAATGATTTGAAAAATAAATACGCAAAAAACAACAATATAGATTATGATCTAGTGATGCTAACAAGATATGACTTAGCTTATCTAGAGTCTTTTGAATTCAAAAAAATGAATAAAGATAAAATAACAGTAATTCCACCTGTCAGTAATCATGGAATTCATGATCTTTTCTTTATTTCAAATAATGCAGGCATGAACAGAATATGCGAAATGTTTCAAGAACTTACAAAGATTAAGCATTTTCCTGGTTGGCACATTCATAGTCACTACTTGGCAGCAAGTTTAATTATTTCTTCTTTTGGTGTGGATTGTTTGGACTTTTTTGGTTCCAAAAGGCTTTGGGATGCAGGAGCTGAAGGTGCAAAGACTGGACCCTGTCCTCTTGTTAGAGATCATTACGATTTGTTTAAAAGAAACACTGAAGACCCACTCGAGCTTAAAACTATAAGCAAAATGAGAGAAAAAACTATGAATGACAAGAGTAGGCAATATAGTACAATCACAGGTAAAAAATAATTACATCATCTCGGAGTAAATCAACAATGAAAGAAAATTTGCATAAAAAAGTTTTTATCGGCCCGATGACGCTAAACGTTGTTGATAGTGTTAAAAAATTTAATGATAAAAATAATTTTTTTGGTCTAGTACCGTCTCGTAGACAAATTGAATGTTCAAGCATGGGCGCCGGATATGTAAACAATTGGTCGACAGAAGACTTTAAAAAATACACAGGAAACACAGTAGTTCTTAGAGATCATGCAGGCCCTGGTCAAGGCAGCCGCTTAGACGACGGAACGCATTCATTAGAAGCCGATGTAAATTCAGGCATTAATTTCATACACATAGACCCGTGGAAGAGTTGCAAATCAATTAGTGAAGCCATAGATTCAACTATTAACTTAATTAATTTCTGCACAGACATAAATTCAAACTGTTACTTTGAAGTAGGGACAGAGTCATCAATATACTCATACGATAAAAATGAATTAGAAACATTTTTGTCTGGTTTAGAGAAAAATTTAAAATCTAATTTTGATAAATTAGTGTACGGTGTGGTCCAATCTGGGACCCAAGTGCTAGCACTAGGAAACATAGGAAAGTTTGACTTTGAAAAGTCTAAGCTTATGTGTGATACAGTTCACAAATTTGGACTTTTAGCAAAAGAACACAACAGTGACTATTTAAGCGCTGAAGAAATAAAGAATAGAATCGATGCAGGCGTTGACAGTTTTAATATAGCGCCAGAGCTTGGTGTACTAGAGACAAAGACAATTTTAAGCTTGATGAGTAGTGACAAAAATTTGCTAGAGCAATTTAAGTCTCTAGCATATGAATCAAAGAAATGGGAAAAGTGGGTAAATCATAAGCCTTCTGTATTAGAAGCAACAACTATCTGCGGTCATTATGTTTTAAGCACAAAAGAATTTTTAGAAATTAAGAATTCATTAAACGATCCTAACTTTGACAATGTCATTTCTTCAGAAATAGATAGAAAACTTGAAAACATTTATGAGGCTACAAAATGACTAAAAGCAAAGTTAATTTAAATGATATTGGAAACTGCATAGAAAATCTTGGAAAAATACCAGACAAGCACCAGTGGAAGACAACTACTTCTAAACTTTTTAAAGTAAATCTTTTGCAGATGTTGTGTAACAGAGATAAAATGAGGTGGATAGAATTAGGGTCTGCTCAAGGACACACGACATTAATCTTGTCGTCAATTGCAGAAAGCGTTCTGTCAATAGACTTTGATGATGAAAATTGTAAAAAAGTAGATGCACTTGGAATGAGCAATGTGACAGCTGAACCTTTTAATTTGTATGGCCCTGATTTTGAAGACTACATGAAGAAAAATAGTTTTGATGCTGCTTTTATAGATGCAGTTCATGACGAAGAACACGTAAGCATTGACATACAGAACTGCAGAAATGCAGGAGTTAGGTTGTTTGTTTTTGATGATTATGGCGGTTTTGAAGGTGTGAGATCAGCAGTTGATAATTTTATACTTAGTTTAAAAAATGACAAAATAGAACACAGAGTCACATATGTTGGAATGTACCCAGGAGGTGTGTTCAATAACACACACTACAGGGTTTTGCAAAACTGGGAAGGAATTGTTGTAGAATTAACAAATTGACGTGTATGATAATTAAAATTTACTCATAAGATCATATCCGTGTTAAAAAAGGTGTATCATGATAAGAAAACATTGTTTTCTGTGTAAAAGTAGCAATTTACAAGTAGTTTCCAAAATTGAAAACTTTCCCATTTTCATGGGTGCAACTCAGCAAAAAATAGAAGAAGATGTTTACGAAGACTTAATATTTCAAAAATGTTGTGATTGCGGAAGCATTCAAAATAAAAAATTAATCCCACTAGAAGTGCTGTATAAAGACGCACACGCCAATGCTGTAGGTGCGACGTGGAATTTACATCACAATCAATTTTCAGAATTTGCTTCAAAGTTTATTTGTGGTAATATTGTTGAAATAGGCGGCTCAAATTTAATTGTAGCAAACAATCTTTCTGCCAAGGAGTATATTGAGTCAATAACTGTTTACGACAATAACATACACTACGAAAAATTGAAATCAGAAAAAATTAATGTAATCAATACATTTTTCAAAGCAAGTGATATGCCTGATAATACAAATTGTGTCGTTCACACACATCTAATAGAACACTTGTATAATCCTGTTGAAGAAATAAAAGAGATAGGCGATGCTTTAAAAGAAGGCGACTTCATGATATTTTCTGCGCCTCGAATAGACAGCATGCTAGAAGCGTTCTATACAAATGCAATGAATTTTGAACATACATACCTGCTGTGTGATAAAAAATTGAAACACATCGTATCTTATGCAGGATTTGAAATTATTGAAAAGTTTAATTTCAGCGAATACTGCACTTTTTACGCATGTAAAAAAGTTAAAAATACCGCTAGACATGAAATTGAAAAATACGAAGACGAAAAACTAATAACAAATTTCATCTCATATCATGAAAAAGAAGTCAATAAAATACGCTCTAAAATAGATTTAAAAAAAGAAAATACATTTATTTT
>CEPH01173110.1_pt1 | contig 19886 bp, 22 predicted proteins | sample 530571 | NCBI WGS metagenome assembly CEPH01 (sample SAMEA2620413, study PRJEB7988) | marine metagenome | biome: marine biome (ENVO:00000447); feature: surface water layer (ENVO:00002042); material: "saline water (ENVO:00002010), including plankton (ENVO:xxxxxxxx)" | depth 5 m | reverse complement strand
TACCAAAGCCACCGGCCCCACCCGCGCAGGACTGGCCGGTGAATACATCATTACTGTAGAGAAATAGACAATTGACTCAACTGGTTAAAACCCCTTCGATAATCCATGGTTAGAGAAGGGGTTTTCTGCTTATAGCTGGCTCAATGATACCTTTTTATCTCATGCTCTGCACTACGAGATTGTGGTAAGATGAGTTTTTAGTTGAGCTAATTGTAGGGGAATGAGTTGTAACCTTCTGTTTTTTAGCGGATTATATAGTTTGCGTATAAAAGACAGTGGTTTGCGCTATTGGAAGGTTAATTCGCGCACATTCTCAAAATCACCTTTATGATATGGACTACATTGATTAAAAATAGGGGATGCCGAAAACCTTATCGAGTAGGCAAAATTAAACACATACGATTATGTCATTATCATCAGGATTACCCAGAATTATTTACAAAAGGGTGTCATTCAAATGTTTTGTAGGCTTTGTGAAGGGAACCATTGAGTTTTCAGTATACGACAATGGGAGTACTACCTTTCCTGCTCTTGCTACCATAGAAACCAATCTGGGTAGCGGAAGTGTTAGTCTGGATCTTTCCGGAAACCAAACTATTAAGAAATCGGCTGCGGGTGTCGATGTTACCGTGGAGATTTCGAAGTGGACTGTTTCTAACGAATCGCTCAGTTTTCATGTGAAAGCTTCCGGTAAGAAGGGGATTTTCAGCTGTACGGTATTCGATGAAACCTTGAAGGGAGACCGTCAGAGTGCATCGGAACAAGAAGCCCAAATGAATGAGGTATTTGCCAAAATGGAAGCGGCCAAAGCCTAGTTTCAGCCAAAAAAATACCCCCAAACATTGCAGCGTTTGGGGGTAAATGTATAATCCGGGTTTAAGAATTCATCGGTCTACAGTTCCCTCACCCAAATGTTTCTAAACCTCACAGGATTACCATGATCTTGCAGAATGATAGACCCATTGCCGTGGGCAGGGTTTTTAGGTAGGCCTATGTATTCGGTAGTTCCTCTTAAGGCCACATTGTTCTGCACCACAATACCATTATGAATTACTGTAATTGTGCCATCGGCTACTTTAATACCATCTTCATTGAATCGTGGAGCTTTATATATGATGTCATATACATTCCATTCGCCCGGGGCAACTGTGGCATTCACTAAAGGAATAGACTGCTTGTAAATAGAAGCGGCTTGTCCGTTGGAGTATGTTCTGGACTCGTAGCTATCAAGAATTTGAATTTCGTACCTTTCTTGAAGGAAAACGCCCGAATTTCCTCTTCCCTGGCCTTCTCCCACAATTTTTGTGGGCGCACTCCACTCAATATGCAGCTGTATGTCTCCAAACTTTTTGTGAGTCATAATATCACCGGTGCCACGAACTACTTCCATATATCCGTTGGTCACCTTCCAGGCTGCTGCCGAACCATCTTTGCGGCTTTTCCACTCATTTAAGTTGGTGCCGTCAAAAAGCACAACGGCATCAGACGGAGCAGCTCCGTTTTTACCCGGGGTTACTTTTCGGGGTACAGGCTCCCACACCTCTGTGGCTTTTGGGTCGGTAATTTGTGCCGAAAGGCTGACTCCCGTTAAAAGGAGCGTAGCGGCCAACAAACCGGCCTTTTGAAAAATGGTATATCCTGCTTTTGTGTTTTTCATATCAATCAATTCCTAAAAGTTTTCTGAATTCCTCATCGCTAATTCCCGCATCGGCAAAGTCATCGAAGTTCTTTTGCGTAGCTTCAATAATAAATTGGTTAATGTACTCGGCTCCCTCACGGGCTCCTTGCTCAGGAGATTTTATGCAGCACTCCCATTCCAGAACAGCCCAACCATCGTATCCATATTGAGTCATTTTGGAGAAAATGGCTTGAAAATCGACCTGTCCATCACCAATAGAACGGAATCGGCCCGGTCGCTCTCTCCAGTCCTGATAGCCTCCATATACACCAGATTTTCCGGTAGGGTTGTACTCGGCATCTTTAACATGGAACATACCAAAGAACTCGTGGTAGTGGTCTATATAGGCCAGGTAATCGAGTTGTTGTAGAATAAAGTGTGATGGGTCATAGAGAAGCTTTACTCGTTTGTGTTTTCCGGTAGCTTCGTAGAACATTTCGAAAGAGGTTCCATCGTGTAGGTCTTCTCCTGCATGCACTTCATAGCAAAGATCTACTCCATGCTCATCGAAGTGGTTGAGAATGGGTAACCACCGGTTAGCGAGTTCTTTAAACCCTTTTTCGATCAGTCCGGCCGGTCGCTGAGGCCAGTTGTAGAAATAAGGCCAAACCAATGCACCGGAGAAGGTAGCATGTACGTTGAGGCCCAGGTTTTGGCTCGCTTGCGCAGCTTTTTTTACTTGGTCTATGGCCCAGATGTTTCTTTGTTTGGCGTTCATTCCTTTAGGAGCGAACCCTTTAAAAAGCTCCTCATAGGCCGGATGAACGGCCACCAGTTGCCCTTGAAGGTGGGTAGAAAGCTCACTGACCTCCAAGCCATGTTCGGCCAGAGTGCCTTTGAGTTCGTCACAGTAGGTTTTGCTTTCTGTAGCCTTGTCTAAGTCTATAAGGCGGGTATCCCAAGTGGGTATTTGCACAGCCTTGTACCCTAACTCAGCAGCCCACTGGGCAATGTTCGAGAGGTTGTTGAAGGGGGGCTTGTCGTCTGCAAATTGCGCCAAAAAAATGGCTGGTCCTTTAATCGTTTTCATCATCTCAATCTACAATTTCAGTCCAAACATTGCCATTTCCGGCCGAGGCCAGAACGGCTTCAATAAACTTCATTCCTCTTACTCCATCTCTAATGGTTGGGAAGGCGCCTTCCAGATATGCTTCGCCCCGTATGGCGCGAGCTGTACCGAGGTAGATGTTGGCCATGGAATCGAATATGCCTTCCGGGTGACCGGGAGCCATTTTGGTGCTTATTTTGGCCAGATCTCCGTTGTATTCGTGACCGGGTTTAAGCACCTGTAGGGGTTGCCCTTCTTGTAGAAAATAGAGATAGTTGGGGTTTTCCTGCTCCCATTTTAGCGAGGCTTTGGTGCCATAAACGGCTATGCGCAAATTGTTTTCTTCGGCAGTGGCAATTTGGCTGGCCCGTACCAGACCTTTTGCTCCATTGTCGAATTTACACATGGCCGTTCCATCAATGTCTAGCGGATTATCTTCATAAAGAGTGTCTACATCGGCAAGAACCTTCAGGGTTTTTAGACCTGTGGTATACTCAATCATATTGAAAGCGTGTACTCCAATGTCGCCCATACAACAGCTTTGCCCTGCTTTAGCAGGATCTAGTCTCCACACGGTGGCTCGTTTGTCCTTGTCGTGTATAACAGGGTTAATCCATCCCTGATAGTACTGGGCATCTACCTTCTGAATTTTTCCCAGCGCTCCTTGGGCTATCATGGTTTTCATTTGTCGCACCATAGGGTAGCCGGTGTAGGTGTGAGTCAGGGTAAACACAACTTTGTGTTTGTGAACCAGTTCTTCTAACTCAATGGCTTCTGCCGCAGTGTTGGTAACAGGTTTTTCACAAATTACGTGAAAGCCTGCTTGAATGAGCTGCTTGGCCATGGGATAGTGCAGGAAGTTTGGGGTAACCACTACCACGGCTTCAATGCGTTCGTTTTCCGGCAAGGCCAGCTCTTTTTCTATGAAAGTATCGATGTTGGGATAGGTACGTGCAGGGTCTAGCTCCAGCTTATTGGCAAATTCGAGAGCACTCTCATAATTGGAGTCAAATGCTCCACCAATGAGTGTGTACTCTTCGCCCATATAGGCTGCTATTCTGTGCACAATACCGATGAAGGAGTTAAGTCCTCCACCAATCATACCCAATCTTATTTTTCTGTGTTTTGACATGTATTAATCGCGTTTCAGTTTATGCTTTTTTATACTCTATAGTTTCGTTTTTAAATACCAGGGCGAATAAAATGAATACCAGGGCTGAGAAGGCTGCCGGAAGAATCCAGATGCTTTCCCAAGTATGGTCGCCTGTTGCCGTGGTGTAATACTCGGAAATTTGACCGGCTGCCCAGAAACCGATGAGCATACCTACACCGTAGGTGGCCAGGGTAATAAGACCCTGGGCAGAACTCTTGTACTTGTCGCCAGCCTTGGAATCGGTATAGATTTGACCCGACACAAAGAAAAAGTCATAACATATACCATGAAGGGCTATTCCCAACAGGAGCATCCATACGCCACTGTCGGCATTGCCATAGGCAAAAAGTACGTAGCGTAGAGCCCAGGCCAGCATACCGAACAATAGAGTTTTCTTAATACCATACCGGGTAAGAAATACCGGTAGAAGTAACATAAATACTACTTCAGAGATTTGTCCGAGAGTCATTTTCCCGGTGGCATTGGCAACTCCTATCTCAGTAAGGAAGGGGTTGGCATTTTGATAGTAGAAAGCCAGCGGAATGCAAATTAGAATTGATGAAAAGAAGAAAACCGCAAAATTTCTATTGTTAATGAGCTTTAGGGCGTCTAGTCCGAGTATTTCACTAATAGAGGCCTTTTTAGATTTATCTACTACTGGAGGTGTTTTAGGAAGAGTGAAACTGAATAGCCCAAGTGCTCCAGAGGCTATGGCTGTCATATAAAAGGTGTTCTTTAATAACCCTTCTGAGATTGAGGCTTCAGAATCCCATGAGAATACATAACTAATTACCAAGCCGGCTACAATCCATCCAATAGTGCCGAATACTCTGATTTTCGAAAACTGTTTAGAGGGGTCTTGCATAGTTCTGAATGCCACAGAATTTACAAGAGCCAGAGTGGGCATATATAAAATCATGTAGCCCAATACATAGGGATAGAATGTGGTAAAGTCATTGGTTTCAGCCATCTGATACATCAGGAATGCCCCAATGAGGTGTAAAACTCCAAGAATCCGCTCAGCATTGAAATATCGATCGGCAATAAGACCAATAATAAATGGAGCGATAATAGCTCCCCAAGATTGAGTTGAGAAGGCTTGAGCGATTTGGCCATCAGTGGCATTAATGTTATTGCCTAAAAAAGTCCCTAGGGTTACAAACCACCCTCCCCAAATAAAAAATTGGAGGAACATCATGACGCTCAGTCGTATAGTGATTCCTGTCTGATTCATAGTTGTAGGTTTAGCGTATTGTTTTTAGTCGGATTAATTTTCAAGTTCTTTAATCATCACCTTTCTGAATTGAATGGGGTGACTTTCGCTTTGTAGAGCTATGTAACCACTTTTAAGTGGTTGTCCATCCGGTTTTGCTTCCAGTAAAAAATTGGCTACCATAGTGCCCCCAATGGTTGGGTTTTGGTAGCGTATAATGGTGTCTCCATTTATAATATGGGCAATTTCTTTGTCTTCCCTCACCAAAATATCCATGGTTACCCATTGGTCGCCATCGAAGGTTGGAGCATTGGCGTTTATGCAATGATTTTCAATTAATTGTCCGTTCATTTCTACATGTGTTCCCGGAGTACACAGGTTTCCTGTAGGCCTTGGTCCCTCACCTAATCCGCCCAAAAACTGGGCTTCTAGTGAGATGGGAAAGTCTTGCTGTTCTTGCATGGTGTAAGGGTCTTGTGAGTGAAGCATCACTCCACTGTTACGCAATGCCCATGCGGCTCCACCTTCCACTTGTTCACCAACAAAGCGATACTCTACCCTGAGCAGGTAGTTAGAAAAAGGTTTTTCATAAAAGAGATGACCAAAACGATTATCGAAGCGGTAGTAGTTTTCATATGAAACGGTCAGTAGGCCATCTTCTACCCGAAAGGTTTCTCCGTAGTTTTCACCGGTCGGGTAGCCGGTAATTTTAGGTATCCACCCTTCCAAGTCCTTGCCATTGAATAGGTTAACCCATTCATTCTCTTTTGTTGAGGTACAGTTTAGGGTGATAAAGGTTAGGGCCACCCAGAGTATTGAGGTAGATTTAGCGCGTTTCATGTCCAATTTGAAGGCAATAAGTTAGCTAAAATCTGCTTCTTATCAAGCCAACTTTATACGTTGAGGAACGATTGGGCTATAAGTAAATCTTCCGGAGTGGTGATTTTAATGTTTTTGTAGTTCCCCTCTATTAAATGAATGGCATGGCCTGCTGCTTCCAATACGGAAGCATCGTCTGTAAATGATGTGTTGTATGGCTGCTCAAATGCTTTTTTGATTAGCCGTAGCTGAAAGGTTTGCGGAGTTTGAATAAGCCTGAATTGGTTTCGATCTTCTTGTTGGTTGCCGGAATGATCAACACTTCGAATGGAGTCTTTCAGCGGTATAGAGGCTACAGCAGAGCCTTTGGTATAAGCAATTTCATAGCTTTTCCTTATAATGTTCCGGTCAACTAAAGGCCTCACACCGTCATGGATGGCCACAAGACCGTCACTTTCTGCAATGGTGTTTAACCCATTTTGTACAGAGTGGAATCTTTCTTTACCACCTTTTACCAGTTGATGAGGAACGTCAAACCTGTGGGTGGCAACCAGCTGATTCCAATGGTCTGTCTGATGGTCGGGGAGAACTAACAGTATTTTAATATCATCGAAATGAAAAGCTTTAAGGGTGTGCATGAGTATGGGTAGCCCCTGAAGTGCTATAAATTGTTTGGGGAGTTCTGCCCCCATCCTTTTTCCACTACCGCCTGCGACTATTACTGCAAACTTTTGCATAGAGCAATTATAAAGAAAAAAGCCTTCTCCTCCGGCTATTGGGAAGAGAAGGCTTAATATTATAAGGTCTTGATGATTAAATAATCAGCATAGCATCGCCATAGCTAAAGAACCTGTATTTTTCTTTAATAGCCACCTGATAGGCGTTCATGATATTTTCGTAGCCACCAAAAGCTGCTGCCTGCATAAGCAGGGTAGATTCGGGCAGGTGGAAGTTCGTTACCAGTGCATTGCAAATTTTAAACTCGTAAGGAGGGAAGATGAATTTATCCGTCCAGGCCGAGTTAGGCTTAAGTCTTCCTCCGGCTGAAACGGACGATTCCAATGCTCTCATGGAAGTGGTTCCAATGGAGCAAACCCTTTTCTTTTCGTCCAGAGCTCTGTTCACCAAATTGGCTGTTTTTTCTCCTATAGTGTAATTCTCAGAGTCCATTTTATGCTTTGTGAGGTCTTCCACATCAACGGGACGGAAAGTTCCTAAACCAATGTGCAGCGTAATAGGGGTTACGTCAATTCCTTTAATTTCCAGTCTTTTTAATACCTGCATGGTAAAGTGCAAGCCGGCTACAGGAGCTGCCACAGCACCCACATGCTTAGCATAAATGGTCTGAAAGCGTTCTCTGTCTTCCGGTTCTGTTTCTCTGGGAATAACGCGGGGCAACGGAGTTTCACCCAAGGTGTCTATGGTTTTGTAGAACTCCTCATCACTACCGTCAAACAGGAAACGGATAGTTCTTCCTCGGGAGGTGGTATTGTCTATAACTTCTGCCACTAGTTCTCCTTCACCAAAATAGAGCTTGTTGCCTACTCTGATTTTTCTGGCCGGGTCAACCAATACATCCCAAAGGTGCATTTCCTGATTGAGCTCCCTCAAGAGGAAAACTTCAATTTGAGCACCGGTTTTCTCTTTTTGGCCATAAAGCCTAGCAGGGAAAACCTTGGTGTCATTGTTCACCATAACGTCACCTTCATCGAAATACTCCACAATGTCTTTAAAAACCTTGTGTTCAATTTCTCCTGTGTCGCGGTGCAACACCATTAACCTGGATTCGTCTCTGTTTTCTGCTGGGTATTTGGCAATTCGGTCTTGAGGTAACTCAAACTTGAATGCCGATAATTTCATTTTCTCGATACTCAATTCTCCTGTCTTTTGAAATAGCTGGCAAAGATAAAAATAAATGATTGAGCTTCATAAGGTAAGCCCTGTTAATGCGAATATATGGCATAGAAATTAATTTTCATGCGCCTCCCACTTAACCGTGATAACTTCCATTCGCTGGCTCTTTTCCTTTTTTTAACCATTAATGGTTTGAGCGTGTTTACTTTTTCAAATTCTTTACGTTGCATAAGTAACCACAAAAACCAATTTCAGGCCAATGCGCATCGGTATATTTTTGAAGTTAATGGGTGAAAGTATTCGCTTTGCCCTTCAGGTCTTAACCACCAATCTGCTTAGAACTACACTTTCGCTATTGGGTGTAACTATTGGGATAATGCTCATTATCTCTGTGTTTACTATGGTGGACTCCCTGGAAAAGAACATTAAGGATAGCCTCGATTTTTTAGGTTCTAATGTGGTTACGGTAGATAAGTTTCCTTATGGCACGGGACCTGACCCTAACTATCCATGGTGGAAATACTTTCGAAGGCCAAACAATAGCTATTCTGAATTCGAGTTTTTGCAAGCTAACCTAAAGAATGCTACTGCCATTACAATTGTTGGGTCTGCATCTACTACGGTCAGATACAAGAGTTCAAGCTTGGGTGGAACAGACGTGTGGGGTATTACTTATCAGTACAAAGATGTTTACGAGGTAGAGATTGCGCAGGGTCGATATTTTACTCAGCAAGAGATTGAAGGAGGTCGATCTGTGGCGATTATTGGCAATGAAGTGGCACAAACTTTATTTCCCAATGAAAACCCAATAGGGAAAGATATCAAAGTGAGGGGTTATAAGGTACGTGTAATTGGGATTATGCAGAGAGAAGGTGAAAGCTTTATTGGCACTCCAAGCAATGATGATCGAATTTATATACCCTACAAGATGTTTACTAAAATGTACTACATCGGGAGAATTTTTGGGATAAACCCTTCTGTAGCAGTCAAGGGTCTTGAAGATGATATTGGTTTGGTGGAGCTTCAGAATGAGATGGAGGGTTTATTGAGAAAGGCGAGAGGTTTGCGTCCTAAGGAAGAGTCGAATTTTGCCCTCAACAGACCGGAAGCCATTGCAGAAGCTCTTGGTGGAATTTTTGACGTTTTGGGAATGGCCGGATGGGTTATTGGTGGTTTTGCTATTCTCGTAGGTGGCTTTGGCATTATGAACATTATGTTCGTATCTGTGCAAGAGCGCACCAAACTAATAGGTATTCAGAAATCATTGGGGGCTAAAAACTACTTTATACTTTTCCAGTTCCTGTTCGAATCGGTGTTCTTGTGTTTGCTTGGTGGGGCTGTTGGGGTATTAATAGTATTCTTACTTACATTCATTCCGTTTGGAACACTTGAAGTTACTCTGAGTGCCAAAAACATTCTGCTGGGTGTGGTTGTATCATCTATTATAGGTGTAGCTTCGGGAATAATTCCTTCGGCCAAGGCTGCCAGACTCGATCCGGTGGATGCCATGAGGGCTGCTTAAACCAAAATTGGTTTAAAACAGTAGAGGTTGCTTTAAAGTCTTTCATTTGTACCTGTAGATTTTACGGTACAGAAAGCTCTAAGGCAACCTCTAATTCTTTTGGTAAAAACTCGGAGGTGGTTACTCCTTTTCTACAGCCACTTCGCCATTAATGTGGGCCTTTATTTTACCTTCTAACTCTTCGGCTAGTTCCGGGTTGTCTTCAATCAGCGATTTCACAGAGTCGCGTCCCTGACCCAGTTTTTCATTCTCATAAGAGAACCAACTTCCCGATTTTTTTATAATGCCCAGTTCTACACCAATGTCCAGGATTTCTCCCGATTTGGAAATGCCCTGACCATACATAATATCGAACTCAACCACTTTAAAAGGAGGTGCAACTTTGTTTTTTACCACTTTTACCCGGGTTCGGTTGCCCATTACATTGTCAGCACTTTCTTTAATCTGGCCTATTCTTCGAATATCTAGTCTTACTGAAGAATAAAACTTGAGTGCGTTACCTCCGGTAGTGGTTTCAGGGTTACCAAACATTACCCCAATTTTCTCTCTTAATTGGTTAATGAAAATGCAGGCGCACCCTGTTTTGTTAATTGTTCCAGTAAGCTTTCTCAGGGCTTGAGACATCAGGCGTGCCTGAAGCCCCATTTTGCTGTCGCCCATTTCTCCTTCCAGCTCACCTTTAGGTACCAGAGCAGCCACTGAGTCAATAACAATAATGTCTATGGCTCCGGAGCGAATCAGGTGCTCGGCAATTTCTAAGGCCTGTTCGCCATTGTCGGGCTGGGCTATCAGTAGGTTTTCGGTATCAATGCCCAGTTTTTCAGCATAGGTTTTGTCAAAAGCATGCTCAGCATCGATAAAGGCAGCCAAACCACCTTTCTTCTGTGCTTCGGCAATACAGTGCATGGTGAGTGTCGTTTTTCCGGAAGATTCGGGGCCGTAAATCTCAATAATCCGGCCTCTTGGAATACCTCCAATGCCCAAGGCAATATCGAGCCCTAAAGAGCCTGTTGGTATAGAAGGTAGGTCCACTACTTTATCATCACTTAATTTCATTACTGCTCCCTTGCCATAGGTCTTTTCTAGTTTGTCTATGGTGAGCTGCAGTGCTTTTAGTTTTTCCGATTTATCACTCATGTTAATTACTGGGGTATGTCTTTTAGGAATAGTCTGTGAAGATAGCAGTAAAGCCCGCAATACACAACCATATAATCTTTGTAATTTCGCAAGCCCATGAAGGTCAAAAAAATATTGAAGTGGATAGGCCTGAGTCTTATAGCGGCTCTGGTGGTTTTAGCCATATTATACTGGCAGCTGATTGGCTATGGATGGCTTCAATTAAAAGGTCAGTTGCGTGTCATTCAACAGGCCATACCGTTGGAAGAGTTTATGGCTTTGCCAACCACTACCGATGCTGAGCGGGAAAAGGTGCAAATAATTTTGGAGGCCAAAGCTTTTGCCTTTGAGCAACTGGGTATCAATTATTCAGAGAATTACTCCACTATATACGATCAGCAGGGAAAGCCATCTATGTATGTAGTAACCGCCTGCGATCCGTACTTTTTTAAGCCGCGGATGTGGCATTTCCCGGTGGTGGGTAGTGTGCCATATAAAGGGTTTTTTGATTTGGAAAAAGCCAGGGCCGAAGCCACAAAGATCAAAGAAAATGAAAACCTGGAAGTCGATATTCGAACAGCCGGAGGCTGGTCTACTTTAGGCTGGTTCAAAGACCCCGTGTTATCCAATATGCTCAGGCGCTCCGAAGGAGACCTGGCCAGTCTTATAATTCATGAGCTTACCCATGGCACCTTGTTCGTTAAAGATTCCGTTACCTTCAACGAAAACCTGGCTTCTTTCATAGGCGATAAAGGAGCTATACTTTTTCTGGAACAGAAGTATGGCAAAAATGCCCGGCAGGTAGAAGAGTTCAAACAAAGTTTGAATGATGAACTGATTTTTAAAGACTACATGCTTCGTGCTGCCCAACACCTGGACTCGGTTTACAGGGCTATAAAAAATGAACCTATCGAGACTAAAGAACAGCTCAAAAGAGAGGCTTTAACCAAAATCAGGGGTAATTATGACACGCTCACTTTCCAATCAGATCGTTATGCGGGCTACTTCAATGACTTTGTGCCGAAAAACACATTTTTTATGTCTATGTTGAGATACAATAGCCAGCAAGAGCTTTTAGAACAGCAATTGCAACAAGAATTTAACGGAGATTTACTGGCCTATTTGACTTATCTGAAAAAACGCTTTCCTTCGTTGTAGCAAAAAATGGTATGGCATTTGACAAGTAGAGGGTAAAATTCAGTAATGAAGAAGACTTACATAATTGGTTGCTTGTTTTTTCTATTGACCTCTGCTTATGGTCAGGGATACCAGCTTTCTAAAGAGACGCCATTTCAGCCCGGAGAAAAAATAGAGCTCAAAGCCTCTGTTGGGTTTATTAGAGCTGCTGAAGCCACTTTCTCGGTTAGTGATGTTATTTATACCATAAATAATAAGCCCACCTGGAAAATCGATATCAATGCTAAAACGGTAGGCGTTTTTGATTTCTTCTCTTCGGTGAGAGATAATTGGGGAACATATTACGATACCACTCAGCTTGTGCCTCAACAGTTCTACCGGTACATAAAAGAAGGGCGATTCAGAAAAAATGAGATCCTTTATTTCGACCATAAAAATGATAAAGTAACAGTTGCCAAACTGCACAAAGAAACCCGAAGGTTGGAAAAAACCTTTGAGCACAACATTCCCCATAATGTGCAGGATATGGTGAGTGGGTATTACTATCTCAGGGCTATAGATTTTTCCAAGATTAAGGAAGGAGAAGTGATCACCATTAATACTTTCTTTGACGACAAGGAGAAACCATTTAAAGTGAAGTTTGTGGGCAGAGAAGTAATCGACACCAAGTATGGTAATATTAAAGCAATTGTGTTGGTGCCAATGATGAAAAAAGATAGCCTTTTCGTAGAAGATAATACGCTTAAGGTCTGGCTTTCAGATGATTTGAATAAGATTCCTTTAAAGTTTCAGGCCAAAATTTATGTGGGCTACTTGAGTGTGGAGCTTCTTAATATTGAAAACCTCAAACACCCTCTGGCCATTGTCGAGTAAACAATCAGATTCAACTTGATTAAAAGCTTGTAAAAAGTATATCTTTGAACAATCAAAAAACAACCCATGGCAAACAAGCAAAGCCCCAAAGTTTTGGTGGTAGATGACGACCCGGATATTCTGGAGCTTCTCAAATACAACCTCAAAAAAGAAGGCTACGATGTTGAAACTGCCGAAGACGGTATAAAAGGGGTTTCACTAGCCAAAAGATTTTCTCCTGAACTTATTTTGTTAGACATAATGATGCCTCAGCAAGATGGCGTTGAAACCTGTCGGCAAATCAGGGAAATTCCGGAAATGTCCGATACGCACATCATTTTCCTCACGGCCAGAGCAGAGGAGTATTCTGAGGTGGCAGCGTTTGAGGCCGGGGCCGATGATTACATTACCAAGCCCATAAAGCCGCGGGCACTGATGAGCCGCATTAGCGCATTGTTTAGAAAGGACAGTAAGAACAAGTCAAAGCCTCAGGTTGTGGCCGGAAAATTAACTATCGATCGGTCTAGCTACACCGTTACAGCCGATGGCAACCAGTTTACCCTGCCTAAAAAAGAGTTTGAACTGCTTTATTTTCTTGCGCAAAACCCCAACAAGGTGTATAGCAGAGACGAACTGCTACAGAACATTTGGGGAACAGATGTGTATGTATTGGCCAGAACGGTAGATGTACACATTAGAAAAGTGCGCGAAAAGATTGGAGATGGCTACATCTCAACCGTCAAAGGAGTTGGCTATAAGTTCGAAGTCAATTAAGCCATGTATTTCAAGTCAAGGGTAGTGGCGTTGGTACTGGCCATTATGGTGGCCATAGTCACTGTAGCCTTCTTATCCTTGTTGCCGGAAATTAACGAAACCATTATGCTGGTAGCAGGGCTGCTGTCTTTTGCTTCCACGTACCTGCTGGTTTATGTAACATTCGAATTTCTGGTAATACGCGAGATAAGCGAAATATACAATGTGCTCAATAGAATGCGCAAAAAAGACTTCTCCTTTATAGAAGACTTTGAAAGCACCAATTCCAACCACCCTCTAAAGCGTATTAACAGAGAGATTTACAAATACGGGGTAAACAAGCACAAAGAAATAGAAGACCTGAAAAGACTAGAGGCCTTCAGGCGGGAGTTTCTGGCCGATGTGAGTCACGAACTCAAAACCCCAGTGTTTGCGGCACAGGGTTTTGTGCATACGCTGCTCGATGGCGCCATTGACGATAAAAAAGTAAGACGCAAATTTCTCAAGAGAGCCGCCAAAAGTCTCGATAACCTCGATAAACTCATCCAGGATCTTTTAACTCTCTCACAGATAGAGACCGGAGAAATTAAAATGCACTTTGAGCACTTTAATATTGTGCCATTAGCTTCAGAGGTCATCGATCAGCTAGAAAATAAAGCAGAGCGAAAGGATCTCACCATTCGCTTCGACCAGCCCTACAATAGTCCGATTTTTGTCCATGCCGATGCAGACCGCATTTACCGGGTAATCACCAATCTGGTGTCTAATGCGATTAAGTACACAGAGTCGGGCGAGATTTTGGTGGGCTTTGAGGTAGAAGGACAAAAAGTACAGGTGTACGTTAAGGATACCGGAGTAGGGATACCTCCGGAGCATTTAAGTCGGATTTTCGAACGCTTCTTTAGAGTAGAAAAGTCCAGGTCTAAGGAAATGGGAGGTACAGGCTTAGGTTTAGCTATTGTTAAGCATATTCTTGAAGCACACAATACCAAAGTGAGTGTGATAAGTACCGTTGGCAAAGGCTCTACATTTAGCTTTAAACTACCCATAGGCCAGGGAGCAGATGGGCTGGAAGACGGCACTGTAGACACCGAAGAGTTTGAGGAATTGGAGGAGGAGAATTAATGAAAGTCAATTTTAAGTCGCTAATCTTATTCGAAAACGATGACTTTTTGGTGGTCAATAAGCCTCCATTTATGGCTTCGCTAGACGATCGAAACAGTGAGTTAAACCTTCAGGCTCTGGCCAAGGGTTACGATGAGTCGCTTTCGGCTTGTCATCGATTAGATAAAGAAACCTCCGGCTGTCTTTTGCTAGCCAAAACCAAAGAAGCCTACCGGCACGCTAGTATTCAATTCGAGAAAAGAACGGTGGGTAAGGTGTATCATGCTTTTGTAAATGGCATACATGAATTTAACCATGAGAAAGTACAACTGCCCATACTTTCGCTCAATAAAGGGAGTGTGGTAATAGACTTTAAAGGCAAGCCTGCCACCACCGTTTTCAATACCTTAGATATATATAAGAAGCATAGCCTCATTGAGTGTCTTCCGGAAACAGGAAGAATGCACCAGATAAGAATCCATCTAAGTAAAAAAGACGCGCCACTTATTGGTGATGAACTCTATGGAGGAAGCCCCCTATACCTGTCGCAAATAAAACGAAAGTACAAGCTGAGCCGAGACGAGGAGGAGCAACCCCTCATTAAGCGCTTTGCCCTGCACGCGCATTCACTCACGTTTAAAGGAATGGATGGAAACAAAATAGCTGTAGAGGCGCCTTACCCTAAAGATTTGAAGGTACTACTAAAGCAACTAGTCGCCAACAGGCTTTAGTGCTGTCAGTCACCTTGGGTTTGTATTGGAGGAGCTTACTCACTAAGAGTCAATTAATTTGTGGGGCTATGTTGGATTTGAAAAACCAAACTTCTATCTTTGTGTCCCTTTTTACGGGAAGGTCTGAATAAAGTATTTAAAGTCAATAAATTATACTGAAGTGGATACACTAAGTTATAAGACGGTTTCGGCAAATAAAGCGACAGTAGACAAGCAGTGGGTGTTGGTCGATGCCGAGTCTAAAACATTGGGAAGATTGGCCAGCGAAGTAGCCAAGATAATTAGAGGTAAGAACAAGCCCAGCTACTCTCCACATGTAGATTGTGGTGACAATGTCATTGTTATTAATGCCGATAAAGTAAGACTAACAGGTAAAAAGTGGACAGACAGAGTATATCTGACTTACACTGGTTATCCTGGAGGTCAGAAAAAAACTACTCCAAGAGAATTGAAGGCTAAGTCTTCAACACTTCTTGTAGAAAGAGCCGTAAGAGGTATGTTGCCAAAGAACAGATTGGGAAGAAGCATTTTCCATAATCTGCATGTATATGAAGGCGTTGAGCATCCGCATGAGGCACAGAAACCAAAAGTTGTAGAATTATAAGAAGCTTTCAATGGAAGTAATCAATACTATAGGAAGAAGAAAAACATCAGTTGCCAGACTTTACATGGAGCCGGGCAAAGGTGAAATTACCATCAATGGCAGACCGCTCGACAACTATTTTCAGTCTGATGTAATGCAGATTGTAGTGAAGCAGCCTTTGGTGAAAGTAAAACAAGATACCAACTTCGACATCAAAGTAAACGTTGATGGTGGAGGACTGAAGGGTCAGGCGGAAGCCATCCGATTGGCCATTTCAAGAGCTTTGTGCGAAGCCGATGCTGAATTCAGACCTGCTTTGAAAACCGAAGGATTCTTGACCAGAGATCCTAGAATGGTTGAGCGTAAGAAGTACGGTAAGAGAAAGGCGAGAAGATCGTTCCAGTTCTCGAAACGTTAATCTGAACAAACTTTAAAGTATATAATGTCTAATCTAACTCACAAAGACTTACTTGATGCTGGTGTTCATTTCGGACACTTAACGAGAAAGTGGGATCCGAGAATGGCTCCGTACATCTTCATGGAGAAGAACGGAATCCATATCATCGATCTAAACCAAACCCTTGACAGCCTCGAAGAAGCATCAAATGCTGTTAAGAACATCGTAAGATCAGGAAGAAAAGTAATGTTCGTGGCTACTAAGAAACAAGCCAGAGCTTTGGTTTCTGAGGAAGCCAAGAGATTGAACATGCCTTACGTTACTGAGAGATGGTTGGGTGGTATGCTTACCAACTTTGCCACCATCAGAAAATCTTTGAAAAAACTTGCCGGTATAGACAAGTTGATGAAAGACGAAGCCTACAAAGCCCTGGCTAAGAAAGAGCGTCTCATGAAAACTCGTGAGAAAGCTAAGCTGGAGAAGTTGTTAGGTGGTATTACCGATCTTACCCGATTGCCTGCTGCATTGTTCGTAATCGATGTAAAGAGAGAGCATATTGCTGTTTCTGAAGCCAAGAAGTTGGGTATACCTGTATTCGCGCTTTGCGATACAAACTCTAACCCTAACTCGGTAGATTTCCCGATTCCTGGTAACGATGATGCCTTTAAGTCTATAGAAATTATTACCAAAGCATTTGGTAAGGCTATCGAAGAAGGTTTGTCGGCTCGCAAGCAAGACAAAGAGGAGAGAGAAAGAGAAAAGGCAGAGCAGGAGAAGATCGAAACAGATTCTCAAGAAGCTTAATTCATTAGTGATAAAATCTTGATACAAATTGAACATTGAATTCGCTTCGATGTTCAATTTTTGTTTTAACCGAAATAAGAATCATAAAAATTCATAAAATGGCTATTACAGCAACAGATGTTAACAAACTAAGACAAATGACCGGTGCCGGAATGATGGACTGCAAAAAGGCATTGGTAGAAGCAGATGGCGATTTTGACAAAGCCATTGAAATCCTTCGTAAAAAAGGTCAGAAGCTTTCTGAGAAGAGAGCCGACAGAGAAACCAAAGAAGGTAGCGTATTTGTAAGAGTAAGCGAAGATAAGTCTTCAGCTATCTTAATTTCATTTACTTGTGAGACCGATTTCGTGGCTAAGAACGATGATTTCCAGTCTTTGGGTAATGAGATCGCTGATGCTGCTATGGCCAATAAGCCTGCTGATATTGCTGCACTTAACGCTCTTAGCCTTGGTGAGTTGACCGTACAGGAAAAAGTGACTGAGTACATTGGTAAGATTGGTGAGAAGCTGGAAGTTTCGGCTTATGAAACCATTACTGGTGAGCAAGTGGCTTCTTACATTCACTCTAATGGTAAATTAGGTGTTTTGGTAGCACTTTCTGGCACAGGAGGTAACGATGTAAGTGATGCTGGTAAGGATGTGGGTATGCAAATTGCCGCTATGAACCCGGTTGCTTTGAACAAAGACGGTGTTGACCAGTCGATTATTGACAAAGAAATTGAGATTGGAAAAGAGCAAGCTCGTCAGGAAGGCAAGCCGGAAAACATCATCGAGAAAATTGCTATGGGTAAACTGAACAAGTTCTTCCAGGAGAACACTTTGTTGAGCCAGTCTTTTGTGAAAGATCCTAAGCAAACTGTTCAGCAGTACTTAGACTCTGTGAACAAAGGCATGACAGTAACTGCTTTCAAAAGAGTAGCGATCGGATAATTCATCCTTTAAGCATAAAATCAGTAAAGAAGCGACTTTGAAAGAGGTCGCTTTTTTATTTAGAAATCACTAGCTAGAGCATCTACTAGTTCAGTATATGCCTTAAAATTATCGGGACTACCAATCTCATATTTTATTAAACGATTATTTTCGAAATAAAGAATCGAAGGGTACTCTAGTCTTAGGTTGTTTCTGTAAAATATAGATGTTGAATCGAGTATAATGTTACTTTGTGAATTCTTTAGATCATATTTTAGTCTTAGGCGTTTTTCAGAACTATATCCTGTAAAAATAAATTTTAAGTCCTGATGACCTTGATTAGCATACTCAGAGTAAAATTCATCAGCTTTATATAAGCATGTTGTGCATCCGCTTTGTTCCATTACGACAAATATTGTTTTGTCGATAATGTCTTGTTTATAAATATCCTGAATTGCTTTTTCAAAGGACTCTTTGTAGGGGCCATTACAGGAAATTGCAAAAGATAAACTTCCCAAAAATAATAATGATATGATTTTAGGTTTTGGTTTAGTTTTGAATATTCCAAATTTCAAATTTTGTCTCATTTTCATTTCCTGTTTTAACTTGAAAGTGTAAGCCAAGATCATTTGCGAATATATCATCAGAATCAATCAAGTATTTATTGAACGGTAGTTCAAACTCACCGAGCCAATTGAAGTTTTCATCGAAGACAATTGCGACATATTGTCTTATTCTGCTTTTTACAGGATCTCTCAGATCAATATCAAACTGTGATATAGGAAGACCCATAAGTCTTACATAATTGTTTCCTATCTTGAATATTCTGGTGTAAATATGTCTTTTAAAAGGTTCTTCTTTTACTGTTTTTTCACTCGGCATTACTCCAAATTTCAAAATAGGTTTGATGGGGCCAATTATGTTTTTTGAGGAAGCATTCACCTTGGAAAGTGAATTGAAAGACTTATTCCAGATGTACAAAGAATCTAAATTTGGAAAGTTGTAAATGAATTTTTCTTCATCTGATTCATAAATGAATCCAGTGTAAACGAATTTATCTATACCCCAAAATCCTTTAAGTGATTCATTAGGAACCTCTTGAAAATATTCAATAGAATCATCTGGAGTTAATTTGATTTTCATCTTTCTGCCCTCATTCATGATATAGTAATTATCTAAAAGATAGTCTTTCCCAATTTTTACTATTGGATTTATGTTTGGACGATTTAAGGGAGCGCCAGGAATACCGTCAGGATCAAGATTCAATACTTTAGTTATTTCACCTTCCAGATTGGAAAAATATAGACTGTTAGTCTTATCTATTATTAAGATTGAATCTTGGTGGAATATATGATACCCACTTATTTCGCCCTTTAAGGCATTGGGACCATCTTCGTTAAATGAGATTCTTTTGTACAATTGACCTTCATCGTAATTGAAAATCAAAATATCGTTATTGATTATGTCAAGAGTTGCAATGTGCCTTATGCCTTTCAGTTTCAAGGACTGTATATCTATTAAGTGCCAATCAGTTAGACTGTCGATAGAAAAGGTTTTGGACGTTTCATGAGAGAAGCCTACTTTATTAGTAGACTTCCCTTTCTGGTATTCTATGATCTCAGAGTTATTGCATGAATAAAGCAACAATAGAGTGATCAGTAGTAAATAGGTGAATCGCATTCTAGATCATTGTTGTATTACGGGACAGTCAGCTGTATTATTAACCCCATTGTTGCAAACCCAGCTTTGCCACCAACTTTTTTCATCTACACATTGCCTGTTTGTGTCACCATAACACATTCCATCAAACTGTTCTGTGCCATCACAGGCAATACAGTGTGCTTGCAGACCTTGGGTTATTCCTACTGTTCCGAATAACATTAAAATTGCTGCTAATAAGGATTTCGCTTTTCTCATTTTAATTGAATTTTTAAACAACCTACTCACTTTGGGTCAGGCATTTTCGGCATGCTCCTGTTTGTTGAGCAGAAATACAAAGACAGTTGTATACGGGGCTGAGAGTTGTATTGTGTGTGCTCGTTCTTCAATTTTTTTAGCTAACGGATGAAGTTCCTTTTCTTAAGATAGGACTAAAGTAAAGTAGTGGAGAGGGTAAAGTCAAGTGATAAGTGAAAAAATAAATAAAATTAATTCAAATTTCTTATATGGTTACCTCAAGTATCTGATTCATCACCATCAGTGTCTCCAGAATGG
>CEPH01084061.1_pt1 | contig 20003 bp, 19 predicted proteins | sample 530571 | NCBI WGS metagenome assembly CEPH01 (sample SAMEA2620413, study PRJEB7988) | marine metagenome | biome: marine biome (ENVO:00000447); feature: surface water layer (ENVO:00002042); material: "saline water (ENVO:00002010), including plankton (ENVO:xxxxxxxx)" | depth 5 m | reverse complement strand
CGGGGCGGCGATGTTCGGATATGTTTGTTTCATCAGCGCTTGGAGACAGCCCCATGCGCATCAGCATACTCATAGTATGCACCTAAAATGTAGAAAACACAAGCGTTTTAGGCCGCAGCAAGAAGGCCAGTAAATTCGTCCTCGGAAATAATAGCTGTGCCGTACTTTTCCGCCTTTGCAAGCTTGCTTGCGCCGACCTTTCCGCCCGCCACAAGATAGGTCGTATCCTTCCCCACTGACGTTTGAAATGTACCCCCTAGCGATCGTATACGATCAGCCGCTTCATCGCGCGACATTGTCTGCAGTGTCCCTGTTACAACAAAGTTCTTACCTACTAAGCCGCCGGTTTTTTGCGTGTACTGTGGTGCAACGCCCAATTCGATAAATTTATCAAGCAGGCGCAGGTTATCTTCATCAACAAACCACCCGTAAATAGACTCAGCCACTACCTTGCCTATCCCCTCAATCTGCATAAATTCATCGAGGCTCGCCTCTTTCAAGGTATCGATGGATGTAAAGTGGTTCGCAAGGTCAATGGCTGTCTGCACCCCTACATGCCGAATGCCAAGCGCTAAAATAAACCGCTCAAGTGAGGGGCTTTTTGAAGCTTGAATCGCATCGTACAGTTTTTTAGCAGAAATATCCGCGAACCTATCCAACGCTCGGATGTCTTCAAGGCGCAGGGCGTAAATATCGGCGATATCTTTGACGAGCCCCGCATCTACCAGCGCAACGACGTTTTTCTCACCAAGGGTGTCAATATCCAAAGCCTGGCGACTGGCATAATATTCAAGCGCTCGCTTTAATAATAGCTCGCTTGATGCGCCTTTTACCCGGTATACTACGTCGTCGCCTTGGCGTTCAAAAGTAAGTTCAGGATATTGTTCTTTTAACGCATCCTCGTAATTAAATGGCGCAGCATCCTTAGGGCGCAGCTCAAGTACCACGCTTTCAACCTGTGGGATAATATCACCAGCTTTGAAAATAACCACCGTGTCACCAATGCGAATATCTTTTCGGGCAATCTCATCAGCATTATGCAGGCTCGCATGCTGTACAGTTGTACCGGCAACTTGCACAGGGGTGAATACCGCCACGGGTGTTGCTGCACCAGTTCGGCCAATGCTAATAACTATATCTTGCACTACTGTAGTTGCTTGTTCGGCGGCATATTTATACGCCACGGCCGCACGGGGTTGCTTACCTACAATACCCAACGCGGCATACTGCGCACGGTCATTCACCTTTACCACCAGACCATCAGTGTTAAATGGCAGGTCATGACGAGCGGTATCCCAATGGTAGACAAATTCCATTACTTCATTTAATGACGTAAATACCGCAGCCTGTGTATTACGACGAAGCCCGAGCTCGCTTAAAAACTCGTAGGCCTGCATATTTGTTGGCACTTCAGCAGGGTCGTCCCGGATAAGATCATAGGCAATAAACGTAAGTGGGCGCGCCGCTACAAGTTTAGGGTCAAGTCGCCGTATAGTACCGGCCGCTAGGTTACGCGGGTTCGCAAACTCTGGCTTGCCCGCCGCTCGCTGTGTGGCATTTAAACGCTCGAAATCTGCCTTAAGCATGACAATTTCACCACGAATTTCAGTACGGCCCTTCACTAACTGTTGCACCGATTCGTTTTCGCGCAGGCGGAGTGGTACATTTTGAATAGTACGCACATTATTGGTAACGTCCTCACCAACAAAACTATCGCCACGCGTCACCGCCTGCACAAGCAGCCCATCTTCATATATAAGCGCGCAGGCAAGCCCGTCCATTTTAATATCGGCAAAAAACTCATGACGCGCACCCGGAAGAAGCTTATCCATACGTACCACCCAAGCTTCAACTTCGCTGGCGTCAAACACATCATTAAGGCTTAACATACGGCTTCGGTGCTGCACTTTTTGAAACCCACCCAATAGCTCATTACCTACCCGTTGCGTAGGGCTATCGGGACTAATAAGTTCAGGGTGCTCGGCTTCGATTGTTTTCAGTTCAGCCATAAGGCTGTCATACACCGCATCGGAAATTGTTGCCGCGTCTAATACGTGATACTCGTAACTGTACTGCAACAAAAGTTGCTTCAGTTCGGTGTAGCGGTTATTTTGCGACATAATCAACGACCTTTCGGTACAGTAGGTAAATATAAGTCGATGTCCATATCGTTGTAAGGGCGCTAAGTAGTACAAGGAGAATCGGAATAACAGGAAGCCACTCAATAGCAGGCCATAGCGACTTCAGCCACATATCAAGGCCAATAAACGGCAGCAGCACAAGCGCCCATACCACCGCAATTACCAACACCATCCATAGTACCCGTAAAAGTAGTTTAAGGCGTCGGCCAAACACAATATCGCCAGAGCTTTTCAAAGCTTTCAATGGATACATGCCTGGTAAGGTAATAATCACCATAGCGAAAAGGCTACTTGAAATCCAGTACAGTGAAAGTAGCGCAAGCAGGCTTGCCGCAATCCAAAAGAGCATCGCCTCTACCCCGCCATCTAACATACCCGTAGATACAGCGGCCGCATACCCAATAGCGGCTATTGCCACAGGGATAAGCTGTACTAACATAATAAGCACAACAACAATGCTGGCGAAAAGCGGCGCGCCGGCACTGTACAACCCATCACGTAATTTCACAGCGTGGCCTGCCATCTTGTTTCGAAGCAACCACACTACGGTAAGCCAGACCATTAACGTAAGAAAGGCGGCAAATAGCTGCTGCGCTTCAGTAAGCTCAACCCCCAACCCGCTTGTCATGACCGAGAGGAATAACGCACCAACCTGGCTGGCAGCATCCCAGTCACCACCAAAGGCTTCGGCACCAAGTTCCTGCATTGTGGCGCTAAGGTCGGCGTAGGTTGCCTGTGAACTTAACCCAACAAGCAGGCCATATAGCACAGCGTAAATTGCGGCTAACGGTAAGAATAAGCGCCAGTTTCGCCACACCGTTTGAAACACCGTATGAGTAAAGGCAATATGCCCCGGCAATACAATTGGGCGCACATAGTCGCGACGGCGCGTACGGCGAAAGGTACGATGGGGCCGACGCTCTTTATAATCGGCCAGCCATGTTTTATACCCCGCCCATTTTCGTGCAGCCCAGTTTTTTGAAGGCTGCTTCTTAGAACTTCGCGGCATTTTCACGAAGCCTCTTTATGCGGTCTTCAAGGGGAGGGTGTGAACTAAACAATTTCGATATAAAACTTTGCTTCAGTGGGTCGCTAATAAATAGCTGTGCAGTTGCTGACTGCTGTTTTTTCATAGGCTTACCGTGTGTTTGCAGTTTTTCAAGCGCACTTGCCATGCCGTCTGAGTCACGGATAGTCATTGCCCCGGTAGCGTCAGCAAGGTATTCGCGCTGGCGGCTAATAGCCATTTGGATAATTGCTGCAATAATAGGTGCCAAAATAATTACCACAAGGCCAATAATAAGCGCCCACGGGTTATTGTTTTCGCGGCGACCAAAAATAAGCGTGTTCATAACAATATCTGAAAGCAAGCCAATAGCACTTACCAGCCCAAAAGCAATCATACTTACCCGAATATCGTAGTTTTGTACGTGGCCCATTTCGTGTGCCATTACTGCGTTAAGCTCGCGGTCATCCATAATCTCAAGTAAGCCTGTTGTAGCAGCTACAACAGCATGCTTAGGGTCGCGCCCTGTCGCAAACGCGTTTGGTGCGGCATCCTGAATAATATATACCTTGGGCATAGGAATACCTAACGTAATAGAAAGGTTTTCTACCGTACGATACAGTCGAGGCTCATCCTTCTTCTGGATTTCCTGCGCACCAGTCATCGCAACAGCAATACTACCGGCTGCAAAATACTGAATAAGCGCGTAGATAAGCGCCGCCCCTAATACCCACCAGGTAATGGAGGTGTCGGCGCCGAACAAGTAGCTAATAGCAAACCCAAGCGCCGTAATAAGGCCCACAAACACCGCCATAATTAAGACGGTGTTGCGTTTATTTGTAGCAATTGCTTTATACATTGAACTACTTAGAATTTAACTTCAACTGGTTTTTCGGCAGCTTCACGTTCGTTTTCGTCAACGTCGAAAAAGTCGCGGTTTGTAAACTTAAACATACCTGCCACAACGTTGGCTGGGAAGGTTTGAATTTTCGTGTTGAGGCCACTCACACCTGAGTTATAAAAACGGCGTGATGCTTGAATTTTATCTTCAGTGTCAACGAGTTCGTTTTGAAGTTCTTTAAAGTTTTCGTTTGCTTTAAGGTCGGGGTAGGCTTCAGCAACAGCAAAAAGGCTTTTTAGCGCACCTTCAAATTGGTTTTCTGCAGCAGCGGTGTCTTTGACACCCTTAGCGCCCATAACCGCAGCGCGAGCTTCGGTAACTTTTTCAAATACGCCTGATTCGTGTGCCGCGTAGCCCTTAACGGTTTCTACAAGGTTAGGAATAAGGTCAAGACGACGCTTTAGCTGCACGTTAATATCGCTCCAGGCTTCGTCAACCCGAATACGTAGTGTTACTAAACTGTTATAGGTAACCCAAATAAAAATACCGATCAGCGCTACAACACCGAGGGCGATCCATACTGCAATCATCTTTTATACTCCTTATTTTCTATACTCTTAGTATAACAAAACCTCGGCAAAAAGCCGAGGGTTTCATATGCTGGTGCGCAGAGCGGGACTTGAACCCGCACGGCCGTTAAGGCCAAGAGATTTTAAGTCTCTCGTGTCTACCGATTCCACCATCCGCGCATATATCGTCATTTATTGTATCATTGGTCTGCAAATTCTATAAGTGATATAATTTACCAATGAAACAGTGTTCTAAATGCCACACTATAAAACCAGATAGCCAGTATTACATTAAAGACAAAATCTCAGGAAGGCTACACGCTCAATGCAAAGACTGCTATCGATCCTATCGTGCAGGGCATTATCCAGAATACTACCAAAGAAGTCGCGCGCAGCATCTAGCAAGGGCTCGAGCTCGCCGTATTGCTATAAGAGAAGAATTTCGGCGTAACATGTTAGATTTTCTTAGCGACAAAAAATGTAGCGTTTGCGCAGAATCGGATATACGAACATTAGAATTTGATCATATCGACCCTGCGACAAAGCGATTCTCTATTTCACAAGCGGTTAGACTTGGCTATTCTTGGAGCGATGTTCTACTAGAAATTAAGAAGTGTCGCATATTATGCGCCAACTGTCATAAAAAACATACAGCCCTTCAAGCGGGCTGGTACAAAATGTCTATTCCTGGAGGCACGGACCGGAATCGAACCGGCGTATAAAGTTTTGCAGACTTCCGCGTAACCATTCCGCCACCGCGCCATCTGTTGGTTTATTATACCAGAAAGGTTGATAAGCGCGTGCTATAATTATCTTCAGAAATAGGCATAAGGAGAATATATGTCACACCATACACCAGCCCCAACCGAAACACCGGCCACCCCACAGCAGCCAGTCACACCACCCGCACCTACCGATACGCGCCTTGGCAAACTAAAACTCGCTTTCTTATATGTGCTCATCGCCGGCTTAGCAAGCTCTGCTATTGTCGCTGTAGCCGCCCTGCTTCTTTGGGACTTCACCAGCGCAATGGCACGCTCACTCCTTACGATCTTCATCTTCTTTACCCATAGCCTTATAGTGCTTGGGGTACTTTGGGCGGACAAACGCAACCAAGTTGGGCGGCTTATCCTCCCTACCGCCATTGTTGTATTAGCGCTCGCGAATATGATTACCACTACCCTTGGCACCTGGGAAATTATTAGTGCCGAAACCGCCTGGCGTGCAGTGGGGCTGTACTTCTTAGCGCTTGGTGCGGTCTTTGTTATTAACGCCAGCTTACAGCTACGTATCGCTCAACAGGCAGTCCAAGTTGCCCTTTACACTTCTATCGGGTTTATCGTTGCAACTGTTCTTGCCGTTACTCCATGGGTGCTCCAGGTTGTTGAAACATTCGACCCACTATACTATCGTGTCATTGCCGCGCTAGCCATCCTTACAACAGCATCCTTCCTAATTGCACTCATCCTACGAGGTATTGCGTTAGCCCAGCACAATGAACTGCACGCCACAAAACCCGTATCTGAGCCAATGCCAAATGGGCTGCTTGTTATTTACATTATTACTGGCACGATTACCGCAATGGTATGGATGGCCGGCCTTACCGGGTTACTCGTAAGTGGCATGACCACACAAGCAAAAACCTCAACCCCTACCCACGATACTCGTTATTATTAATACGCGTTTTCTCAGCTAATTCTCCGCTTCGGGGTGTTTAATGGGGGCTAGTAACATATAACAATTTCAGTAAAAGGGTTAGTATACATGTCAGAAAATAATGAAAAAACGCAAGTAAAAACAGCCGAAAAGGCTTCAGTTGAGACAGCACCTCCGGTAGTTGGAACGCCAAAAAAGAAACCAGCTATTTTGGCGACCGGCATTGTAGTCGGTGCGCTCGCGCTTATGGGGCTTGGTATTGGTGGTGGCGTTCTTATTGAACAAGGGCTTGGTACAACCTCAATCGCTACCCCGTCACTTTCAAGCGGCGGTGATGGCAATACCACAATTACGCAAGAAGAAAGCACCATTGCTGCGGTGGCTGAAAAAGTTGAGCCAAGCGTTGTGTCAATCGTAACAGAAACCCAAATTCAATCCTATTACGGCACTACATCGGGCGAAGGTGCAGGTACGGGTATTATCGTGAGCGAAGACGGATACGTTATGACAAACAACCACGTCATCGATGGCGCCACGACTGTTTCCGTTATAGATAGCGAAGGTGCTCTGTACGACGACGTGGAAGTGATTGGCCGCGATCCACTCAACGACATTGCCTTCCTAAAAATCAACTCAACCGACACGTTCACCCCAGCCGAACTTGGTAATAGCTCGTCTATCCGCGTTGGCCAGCAGGTTGTCGCCATCGGAAACGCACTCGGGCAATACAGCAACACCGTAACAAGTGGTATTGTTTCTGGTACCGGCCGCCCTGTCACCGCAAGTTCGGGCTACGGCGACAGTGAATCGTTGACCGACCTTATCCAAACCGACGCTTCAATTAATTCAGGAAATTCCGGTGGGCCGCTCGTAAATATGTCAGGCCAGGTTATTGGTATTAACACCGCTATTGTTGAAGATGCCAACGGTATTGGGTTCTCTATCCCAATTAACTCAACCAAGGGCGTGCTTGCCGAAGTACTCGCCACTGGCGAAGTGAGTCGTGCCTACCTTGGCGTAAACTACCTTAGTATCACCCCAGACGTAGCCCGCGAATACGACCTTCCAGTTAACTACGGCGCCTACGTCTACGCAAGCCAAGGCGCAAACGCAGTAGCCTCGGGTAGCCCTGCCGCTGAAGCTGGCCTTCAAACCAACGATATCATCTTGAAAATCAACGACGAAACAATCGGTGAAGACGGCGGGCTTTCAAGCATCATTGGGCAGTACCGTCCAGGTGACATTGTTACTATTACCTACCTACGTGATGGGAAAGAAGCAACGACAAAGTTGACGCTTGGTACCTATTCATAAGGGGCGTATACTAAAAGGTGATGTACAAAAAGTCGCCAGAAACACCATTCACAACAAAAGAAAACACAAGTGCTCAGGATTTCGCTGAGCACTTTTCTTTTGCACGACACCTTCGTGTGGTTTCGGGTATTGCCGGTGCTGCATTAGCCTTAAGTAGCGTAGGTGGGTATTACAGTGTAGACGTCGCTATTAATCGCGACCGTGAGCAATCCGCAACCATTGAGCTTAATAATCGAGCCGAAGCATCACTTCTTGATCCCTCACCCTCGGCATTTACCGTCTATGTTGATGGCTATGGCTCAATGAATGCAAATTTGTTTGCCGATAAACTCGGCCCCCTCACCGAGACTATTACAAACGGGCCCTATTACTCGGCTAATTTTGGCGATGCGCCTATCGATACTTCCCTGCTCGCAGATGAAGTCTTGTCTACCGCTCAAGATACTCACTACGATTTCGTTTCATTTAATGGCTTTAGCGCCGGTGGCCTGCTTGCTATCGAGACGGCCGAAAAAACCATCCAAAACACCAACCTCCGTGTTGATGCACTGTTTCTTACTTCAAGCCCAAGCAGCGTCGAGAGTTTACGCCCTGATCGCATCGAACAATTATGGTGGCTCAATACCGCCGCGAAGCTCCCTGGCGCAAAGTACTCGTCAGCTATGCGCTGGCTTATTAGTATGGTTTCCGATGTAGACCAATACGCTACGGGTGACCCTGCTGATTTCTTTAAAGTATGGGGCGAAAACACCAGCGAACTTCAGCGTCGTGCCGAGCCGGGTGTTGCTCAATTGGATGACCAGGCCTTAGCGATCATTAACGCAAACGTGCCCGAAAGCCTGCGTACTATAGGTAGCTTGCGAGGCGAGAAGCAAATGCCCGTTATCATATATCTCGCCGCCGAAGACCCCTCTGCCGATACTAGTGTAAACACCGACAAAGCGGCCAACGACACGTGTAGTGCCGCCGCAGAGGCCGGGCTCACCTGTTTAGTATATAAAGTTCCCAATGTTGTGCATTCGGTGTATCACCTTGATGTTGCGTCCTATGCTGGAGTGTTAGAAGACGCTCAAGAAGAAATTCAATCGGCTATTGCCAAGGAACGCACCTACTACGAGCTGTTTAACCCGGTGAACAGAGCTAACCCTTTGTTTCCCCTTCAATAGAAACTTTTGGTAACATCTTATCGAGCCACTTCGGTAGCCACCAGGCAGCCTTTCCAAGATAAGACATAACAATTGGCACAATAACCATACGCACAATAAACGCATCAATAAAAATACCTAACGCGAGCGCGAACCCAATCGACTGTATGGTTGAATCGTGGTTACCAATGAACCCGGCAAACACCGAAATCATAATGAGCCCCGCCGCGACAACCACTCGACTACCAAGCGCGTAGCCTTGTATGACTGCTTTTTTCGCATCCTTCGTTTTGTGATACGCCTCTTGCATACCCGATACCAAGAAGAACTCATAATCCATTGCAAGGCCAAACAAAATACCAATCGCGATAATAGGGATAAAGCTTACAATCGGCCCTGGCGCCTCGGCAATATCAAACCAGCCCCATTGGAACACGGCGACAAGCGCACCGAACATCGCAAACACCGATAGCAAGAACCCAAGCGTTGCTTTAATTGGGATAAGTACCGAGCGGAACGCTATCATCAGTAGAATAAGTGACAGCCCAATAACAACCGCTAGATACACCGGCAAGGCATCGGCGAGTTTTGTGTTGATATCAATAAGCAGTGCGGTCGTACCGGTCACCCCTAAGGTGACCGTATCACCGCCAGTAACCTGTTTTTGCGTCTCAGCGTCACGCAGCGTTACGACAAGGTCTTTTGTTGCATCGTCGGATGGCCCTGTTTTCGGCGTCACCTGCACAACAGCGATCGTACCGTTTTCAGTGGTTTGTACCGCCTGAGCAGCAGCGACGTTATCAAGCTTAGCAATATTCGTTGCCACTAATTGGGCCTGGTAATACGGAGCGTACTCTGCAACCTGAGCATCAATTTTCGCGGTAGCCGCTTGTTGCTGCGCCGGCGGAAGCATTTCGGGCGTCAGCCCCTGGGCGGTAAGTTGCGCGGTATACTGAGCAGTTAATTGTGCGCGTACAGCGGCTTCATCTTCAGCAGACACTGCCGGAAGACCCTCAACAAGGACTAACAGTGGCCCATTCGCGCCTTCACCAAAACCTTTTGATACCAACTCGAACGCCTTATACGCAGAAGAGTCTTTTGCGGCTGTTTCGTCGGTTGGTAACCCGAGCACAAGGTTTGGCGCAGGCAGTGCAATAAGCACCACAAGCCCGAGCGCCACTACAAGGGTAGTTTTTCGGAACTTAAGAAGAAACTCACCTAACTTATACCACATAGTCCCGTGATCAATTTGCTGCTTTTTAATTTTGTGCGCGTTATGCTGCGAGATAATTGCTTTACGCGTCTTACGCCCAAACACTCGGTATTTCACCACACCCAAAAATGCAGGGATGATAGTAATAGCTACAACCGCCGCTAAGGCAACCGTCGCTGCCGCGGCAAGCCCCATGGTGGTCATGAACGGAATTTGTACCACAGCGAGTGACGCCAGCGCAATAACGACCGTTGTTGCGGCGAAAAGCACCGCGTTACCTGCCGTTGCAATTGCTTTCCCGGCTGCATCTTGCAAGGCATACCCTTCGCGTACAAACGTACGGTATCGGTTAACAATAAAGAGCGAATAGTCCATACCTACCGCAAGCCCAAGCATCAATGCAAGCACTGGTGTAGTGCTTCCAATTTCCATTGCACCACTAAGCGCAAGCAGCGCCGCCATACTTATACCTACAGTAATAAGCGCGGTAATAATAGGTAGCCCAGCGGCAACTAATGACCCAAGCGTGATAATAAGAACAACCAGAGCAATAACAACGCCGCCCGCTTCATTCGCCCCAACAATCTCGCCCGGAGCGTTACTAATAAGGTCGCCGCCGGCTTCAATTGTCAGGCCACTGGTTTGCCGAGTATCGTTTACAAGGCTGTCAACTTGCTCAAGGGTTGATTCGTCGGGCGTTCCGCCGTTCACTTCTACCTGCACGGTGAGGTACCCTATGGTGCCGTCCTCAGAGAGCGCACTTGGGTTTTGCTCGTACGTTACTACACCCTTTACGCCGTCAACTTCTGCGACTTTATCGGCGAGTGCTTGCACCTCGGTGGTGTATTCGGCTAAGGTTTTACCTTCCGGCGCTTCGAAAACGATACGCCCCGTACGTGCGCTCGAGCTTGGAAATACCTCGTTATATTTGTCGAGGGTTTTTTGCGCCTGCGTGCCCGGTATAGACAGACTGCTTGAAAGCGGCTGCATATAATTTGCCGCTAAAACGCCAAGCACCCCAAGTACTACAAGCCAGCCGGCAATTACCCACCATTTTGCTTTAAATGTTTTTTCGCCCAGTGTGTGTAAGAAATTTCCCATATACCTATTAAGTATACTATTTTGCGGGCGCAGAATGAAGATACTTATTAAGCTCGGCAAGAAACTCATCAGGGTAATCGATATCTTCGATACGATAGGTCGCCGGTGAGCTTGCCCCGTCTACGCTAATAACCACCGTGCCTACGTCTATCATCTTTTCAACCATTGACTGTTCAACACTTAAACTCGAGACTGATTGTGGGGTGAGTGAAATGATTTTTGTGTGCTCGGTGACGCCAAAGCCGTTATCGGTAATAACCAGTGTATCGCTTTTAAATTCATAGGTACGCCCGCGCCCATTGGCGTATGCAGCAAATACCGCACCGGCAGCAACGACGAGAATAACGATGCGCACAATCCAGCCAAGTGCCGTACCGTCTACTCCAAGGTAGTTTCGACCATCAGCCAATAGCGCAAACGTTAATAACACAAGCGCGATAGCGATTATAAGCACAACCCCTACTTGGTAGTGCTGAAAACGAAGACTTTTCTTGATAGGTTTATTAAACATAGCTGATTTTATGATAGCACATTGGGCAGAGCTTAAATATGAAAAGAGCTCGCACATCCGTAATGACGAATGGCATCAGCGTCAAAAATACTTGACGTGAGCGCTTTTCATCTCACAGATATGCGAGCATAGCGGGAGCCTACCGGCATTCAGGGCTGTCCGGAATGACGTCATTGGCAGTGAACATCCCGCCAAGGTAGACGAGCGTGGTGCCATCACAGACCTTCCTAACGCCCGTCTCTCTTCCGTTGGAGTCCTTGACGTAGACGGTACCCACCCGAGGGTCGACATTAAGTCTCGCCTCACGGTCAGACTGAGCGGCCCCCACAAACACGATGGATATGGGGATCGCGAGTATAACACCAAGAACTAATGCCCCGACGAGACCAGCGTACCTACTCGAAGTAAGACGCTTCACCCTACTCAGGAAACCTTCCTGCTCGGTTTCTTCCACTTCTTGAGTTACATTCTGTTCCATAATGCGTCCCTTCAGTTGTAACGCGAATAATTGGATAGAACTATAGTTTCATTATATCACCTTTTTTATATAATGTCAATTTTATGACCGCACTTTAACCTAAAGTTATTAACAGAAATACAATCGAAAGCACCGCAGCAACCGGTGTCATAACATTCCGCTCGTTTTTGCTTTTTGAGATAGCGTTCATACTAATGCCAACAAAAAAGTACACAGTAAGCACCCACATCCCTACTGTAAGAAATATTCCTTCAGGAATAATCGGCGCTATGCCCGCTTTACTTATAAGAAATACCGCAAAAATACCATACAAAAGTATCGATACTGCGCTTGATACTCTTAGCTTTACAGGAAGAACAGCTACTTTACCGCCCCAAGCAAACTTACCAAGAGGTACACCTAATATAAGAAGGAACTGAAATATGGCCAGACCCGAAAGCAGTAGCAGCCCTATATACGCGATGTATTCCATACTATTTATAATAACAAAGAACCTTGGATGTAGACCAAGGTTCTAATAAACATTGTATGGTGCGGGATAAGGGTACGAGTTTACACGAAATATGGGATGAACTGAGGCGATGGAGAGCAATCCTTGATTCAGCATATACTAGACAAAAGTATATGAACCGAGATTAGAGAGTTACACGATAATATATACGTTTAATGTTCAGAGTGTAATTGGGATTTAGTACCTGGACCATATTTTTTCAGGATGAAGCCTGTGATAATTGCACCCATCACCAATATGACAGTAGTTACAGTAAGGGTTACTAGATAAGCATAGTCATACGCACTGGCCGCGGCATTAATAATTTCAGTGTTGCCGTTAGCAGTCTCTATCGCTTTCGACAAACTGTCTTGAGCAATTGCTGGCGTTCCATCTGGTAATACAACCGAGGCAGTATAAACGGCCGTAAGTACACTACCGAGAATAGAAACTGCCGTTAAACTGCCGAGTTCAAACGACACTTCTTCTACGGAAGATGCCATTCCCGCCTTTTTAACTGGTACATTTCCTGTAATGGCGCTTGAGAGAATCGAGAACGGGCCACCGAGTCCAAGGCCAACTACAACAAGACCCGTAAGGAGTACCCAGAATTCTGTCTGCAAACCAATTATCATAATGATTCCACCAATCGAGGCGAGACCGAGGCCAATTGCAATGATGTTACGTAGGCCGAGTTTATGCAGAAATGCACCAGCGATAGCAGCGGTTGGTAATGTGCCAAGAGCCAGTGCGCCCACAAGCAACCCAGCCTGTAATGCGCTGAAGTTCTCTACGAGCTGGAATCTTTGTGTTGTCGCAAGTTGTATACCACCAACAGTAAACATAGTAAGCATAGCCGCTATAACCGACCCCGTAAATGCTCGGTTCTTAAAGATATCGAAATCAAGGAGAGGGTGTTTTAGTTTATTCTGTCGACGAATAAATAACACAATCCCAGCAATAGAAGCGATGAGCGAAACAAGAACCACAGGAATAGAAGGCGGAACGTGAGCAATCTCTTTTATTGCAAGAACAAGTCCAACTAAACCGACCATAGCGTAAACCGATGATATGAAATCCCAGTGCTTATCGTGATTCTTTTCGTTTTTAACTTTGATAAGTTTGAATGCGATAAGACCAAGTATGACGATTGGTACATTCAAGAGAAATACCGACCCCCACCAGAAAAATTCAAGTAATGTTCCGCCAATAATAGGCCCCAAAGAAACACCCAATATAGAGACACTTCCCCAGATAGCGATTGCTGCGGTTCGCTCCCTCTCGTTTTTGAAGTTCACACGGATAAGAGCGAGTGTTGCCGGCATCATCGCTGCGGCACCTATTGCGAGACCCGCCCTTGCGGCAATTAGCACCTCTGAGGTTGGTGCAAATGCAGCAATTCCAGAGCCTATTGCGAATAAAATCATACCTGTGACAAACATTCGGTCGTGGCCTACTTTATCTCCCAATGTACCACTTCCTAGTAGAAGTCCTGCCATTACCAATGGATAGGCATTGATAATCCAAAGCATTTGGTTACTTGTCGCCCCAAGCTCCTCAACAAGTGTCGGTAATGCGGTATAGAGGATTGAATTATCTAGAGTGATGAGCAAGAGCGCTGTTGCCACCGTTGCCAGTAGCGACCATCGTGCTTTTTTACTCAATGGTTCTTTTGAAAGAACGTTATGATTTTTTAGGCTCATCTCATTAAACTAATTGATTTAGAGAAAAATAAAAAGACTTGTTATTGAGGCGAAAGTGTGTGCAATGGATATTCCCGTGCGGGTACAGGGACTCTAACCCCAGCGCACTTTTGGCGCGTTGGGCTGCCCTGGACTATTTTCTTCTTTGAAGAGGTCCAGGGTTACAGCGCTTAACTCTAGACCAATATAAATACCCAACTCGAGGTTGGGTGTTTTATATTGGTGCAGGATAAGAGTACGAGTTTACACGATATATCAGCAGAACTGAGGCGCTGGAGAGTGGTGCTTGATTCAGCTTACAGCAAGCAGAAGTATGCTAACTGAGATTAGGGAGTTACACGATATCCAATTGGTTTACTAAAATTTAATTTCTTCGAAAAGCGCAGCGATGCTTTTTTGCGTTGCAGTGTCGACACTAACTTCACCCTTCTTCACTTTCTGTAAGAATTGACGGGCCAAGAGGACCTTCTCGTTTTTATTCTTTTTAATATAAGCAGAATTTTTCGTTGTGTACTTAGCTGCTTCATTGTTCAGCACATACTTTTTGAAGTCAGGAAGACTAATAATATCAGTAATGGCACTGTCTGGGTCACCTAATACTTTCTTTATTGAATCTGGAAGTACTTTCCACGTGTCTTTTAAGGCTTTAGACCCATCGGCAAGCCCCTGGTCATTGTCAAAAAGATACCAAACATTAGCACCCCAGCCTTCAAGGATTGCACCCACGGTGCCCATATTCCCTGCACCTCCACCATTTATGTAGTTCGTATTTGGCCTAGAATCTTCGGGTAGCAGATACTTGAAGGCTTGTAAGTAAAATACATCTTCAGGACCCTCGACTACCACATTGTTCTTCTGTTCAAGGTTAGTTATAGAATCGTTCACACCTAGACCAATAGCTGTCAAAATAGGAGTGAGCGTCTCCTTGTCTGCAGAATCGTGTGCGTGAATTTTTCCAAGAATAGTAGTTTTTCGGGCTTGCTTCTCAACCAATCGTACATTTTCGAGATTGTCTTCCGTGATGAGATATGGTGAGTGGGTTGAAAATACAACTGGATAGCTCGAAGTGTGGTTGTCTAGTACGTTCAGCAAGTCTTTTTGGGCACGCGCGTGCAAAAATAGGCCTGGCTCATCAATAAGGATTACGTTAGGTTTTTTCTCACTTATGCGAGCTACAATTTTGATATAAAAACTAAGATACCATTGCTGGCCCTGACTACGCTGCGAGGGTGTATGCAGAATACCACCCTCTTCAATCCAAAAATTAATCGTTTCGTTTTTCTGGACCTGGAGGCAAATCGTATCCTGAGTCCAGTACTTATTAAACTTGTCGGTAAACTCCGCATTGACGGTTGACTGGTGATTGGCTTGCTTTTGCTTATTTGCAGCAGCAATTGTTTTCCTATCAAAGCTACTTACGTGCTCAAGGTCGGCAGCCCACTCGTTTGTTTCCAGCTCGGCTAAGGCAATTTCATCAGGAAAAATATCATCAAATGAAGAAAATAGAATAAAGTAGGGTAACTTATTCTTCACAAACGAGTCAACAAACTTACGCATTAAATTATTACGGGTCGAGTAGGCTTGAATTGCCGATAGAACATCATCAACTGCTTCGATATCAGCGGTGTCGGAGAGAGTAGCCTTAAACGCCTCCAATTCAGTTCCATACGCAACTATCGTTTGGTTGGCCCACCTTGGCTTAGCTATAGTGGTCTTTAATCCTCGGGCCTTGTGATAAGCTGGCGTATAAAGCGACTCTAAGCCGAGTTTAACTAAACTATCGTTCGACATAGAGTAGCCTTTGGTGCCGTATTTTTTGTGCAATGTTATCAGCACGCTCTCGCTTGCTTTCGTTTCAATCTCAGCATCTTCGTACACCTCATTCAAGTCAGCTACAGATACATCGAAAGTGACCATAACCTCGGGTGTTTGGTCTCCTTCAATAGGAACAGCACTCTCACGAATAACGTTGTCTTCGTGAAAATCCTCGAGTGCTTCAAGTATACTGGTCTTCCCGCTCTCGTTCTTACCTGCCAAAATCGTAAGCTTGTCACTAAAATAGCAATCGTCCGAGTCAACGATGGATTTGTAATTTTTTATTCTAAATTTTACCAACTTCATTTTTGTTCCCCGCTTATGACCACTTGTGAATTACCTTAATTTTACTCTGATTTTATGTTGTTGACAACACATTAGTATCATTGCATAACGCTTATGCTAGTATATCCGTATTTCACCCCCTAATTAAAAGCCCTGAGGTCGTCAGGGCTTTGGTCGTCAGGTACGTTAACGCTTATAGGAAGTATACGAAACAACTATTAAATAGTTGTTAACTTTTGAATGATTTTTGGGAAAGCACCTGATTCAAATGTATTCACCAAAGCTCCATCTGAAAAGCGGTCATTGCGAATTACAGCGGTTAGCAGCATTAGTGCAGTTTGAATATCGAGCTTTTCATACTTACTATCGTCATCAAGCGCATACCAATTACGCCCCTTTTGCCAATGCGGCCAGTCAAACGGTATTACCAGCTTGTTATCATACATAAACGAAACAAAGTCCTGTATGAGCGGAAGCTGCTCCACCCAGGGCATTATCAACACACCAGATTCTGTGCGCTCGTTGTCGTGAAGCTTACCCCACTCGCCCACGTAGTCCTGTATGCGAGCGTTTATCGTGCGTAGTGCCTCGATATTTTCTTTAGACAGGTTGCGGTAATTATCAACGGCCTGTTGTATATTCTTTGCTTCGTCCACGTTACACTCCGATTATTCGTATTAAAACGGCTACAGCGCTCGCTACCAGCCCCACAGCGCCATATCCAAACACTGCGCCAGTAACAAAACGTCTTGTATTGGTTGAACGGTACTTTGTGAAATACTGAATCGTTCCGTCTAATATCATTGGCAGTAACATAGCTGCAAACAGTATAGGAGATTGCAGCCAAAAACTAATAACAACACTGGCAAGTGCGCCTGCATAAATGCCCGTACAGCGAGCGCAGACGGGAAACTTTCGTACACCAATATGGAATGAACGGTCGGCAGCTTGGTGGCAAGTTTTATTCCCCCACTGCAACGCCACAGGATAAACGTTATCCATAATAAATCTGTTAAAACTTGTGGCCACAGTTCATACACATACGCTTATTGGTCGTTGTCGTTTTACCCGATATGGCAGGGAATGACGGTATAAGGCAACAGCAACAGCCTTGGCTACCTGATGTACCTGACGTAATACGAGTTTCTTGAACCACCTGTAGTTTATCGCTACCGCATTTCGGGCACTTGCCGCTTACTTTGCGCTCAGCAACAAGCGCTTGCTGGTCTGCGATTGCTTGTTTAGCGGCCTGCTTTTTTGCTTGGACTGCACGCCGACCCGTGATGTATTCAATCCAGTTGTCTTTATGTTTTGTGATAATAATAATGTCTGTAATCCACCACGGAACACAGTACAGACCAAGCGTACAAATCGTGAGTGCGAGCTTCCAATTCGCCAGTCCTGTGTCGCCAATATAGCGACGGTCTGCTCCGAATAGCCCAAAGAATAATGCTTTTTTGCGTGCGGTTTCGTAGTCTGGTATTTTCATTGAAACATCTGACATCTGCGTATCTCCTCGTAATAATAGTAAGATTCTTGCCCGATTATTTCCTAATCGGTCGCAGCTGCCAATCAAAAAAGCAACCACGGTAGTTGCTTTACGACAATTACACCCAAAGCTTGCGCTCAAGGAAACCGTGGCTGCTTTCATAGCACAAGCCACGATATTCCGAAAAATACCTACTTGGGTGTCGTTATAAATGTCGTAAAGCACCTTCATTGTAAAGGATTATTGATATTTACAACAGATGTATTTACTGTGAATTATGTGTGAGTACTTGAAAAGCGCCCCGCAAAAGCGTAGCATAAATAGGACAGCTCAAGTCACAAAGTTTAAAACAATACACAAGTTTGAAGCTTTTTGCGTTGAGCTGTCTTTTGATTCTCGACAAAAAACGACCCACTTCGGCATACTCCGAAGTCCTTCCCACTTGTAGCTTTGTGGCGGACAAGAGAATAACTCGTGTTCGGTCAAAAGAAGAGTAAAAGATGGAGAAATCCACCAACCAAGACAAGCCACTCCTCGGCGCTAAACTCGGTAAAAGCGAGAATGACACCACAAAACAAGATGTCACGTCCCACTCGCGCGAAATCGCACGTTTCTTATACAATATATATCGCCAAGCGTCAATTTTGAAAGAAGGACCAAAAGATGACTAGCCTACCCCCACTCGCAATTACAACGTGTCGAGTATCTTCGGACGAACAACTTAAGAACCATAGCTTACAGCGACAGGCTGCGGCCGTGAAGCAAGCGGCCAAGGAATTAGGTGTAATTATTCCGCCTGACGGTCAGTGGTCAGGAAGTGTTTCTAGCAAGGCTGGCACAAATATAATGCGCAAGGACCTTAAAGAAATGGTAACTTATGTGCAAAAGAACCGCCGCGTAAAGTACCTCATCGTACACGAAGTTGACCGCTTTATGCGTAGTGTGAGCGAGCTGTTCTATTTCGAAGTAACATTTGAAATGTACGGTGTTAAAGTTTGGTATGCTTCACAACCCGAACTCAATACAGACAATCACCAGGCAAAACTACTCAAAGCGCTTGAAGTATTTAAAGCAGAGGGCAGTAATGTTGAAAGGATTGATAAATCAATTGACGGACTGACAGATGCCCTTAGGGAGGGACGCTATCCTTTTAAGCCGCCCGCTGGCTACATCAAGGGGTATAAAAAAGGTATACCAGAGGTCGATGAAATCAGGGGACGTGCGCTCAAACACAATCTGCTGCAACTCTACGCTCACAAAGACCCTACGCGAGCTTTAAAAGAGCTCAATGAGAGTGAGTTTGCTCGAGGATATGCCAAGCTTAAAATGGACAAATACCGACAATACGCAACGAACATTTTTTATGCTGGGGCAGTCCAGATGTCGAAACAAGTCAATTTCGTAAACTTTAACGGAAAACACGAAGCACTCATCACGCTAGAGCAGCACAATGAGATTGTTCGAATCTTCGAAAACAAAAAGAAGAATCAGTCTGGCCCAAATAGGCGCGGCAACTCAGATTTTACACTTAGTAATTTCGTAAGTTGTGCCGCCTGCTCGCACAGTAACAATAGGTTCGTTGGCTTTAAGCATTCGAATGGCTCTGGAAATGGAATTGTATATGAACGATACCGCTGCAGGGGTTGCCGTAAGTATATAAAAAAGGATGTGCTCAACGAGGGGGTGGCGGAATACCTGGACAGCATCCAGCTAGACGGCAACAGCTCGCGACAACTACACCGTGAACTATTAGAAATCTGGAAACAAGAAGAGGAAATCAACAAGCACGAGGTAGTCGCACTACGTAAAAAGTCTAACGAACTCCAGCGAGAACTCGAATATACAGCCAACGAAGCAATTCAACCATCCAATAAAGCCATTAAGCACCTGCTAATTAGTAATGTTGAGCGAATGCAGCTAGAACTGCTCACGATTAGTGAAAAAGTCCATACGATTGAAGCAAACTCCGAGGATAACCGTGAAGCATTCCTAGAGTTCGCGATGAGCTTTTTGAGTGACCTTAAGCGTATATGGTTCAGCAGTGAGTTTAATAAAGCTAACAGGGAGGAGTGTAAACAACTACTATTTCCACACGGATTTTACTTGGACAAGAAAAATAAAGTTTACACTCCCCAAATCAGCCCAATTTACACTTTAAAACCAAGCAAAAAGGACACCGAAGTGTCCAAAAAAGCTACTATGGTGCGGGTACAGGGACTCTAACCCTGGGCCTCTTCCATGGCAAG
>CEPH01018150.1_pt1 | contig 20021 bp, 16 predicted proteins | sample 530571 | NCBI WGS metagenome assembly CEPH01 (sample SAMEA2620413, study PRJEB7988) | marine metagenome | biome: marine biome (ENVO:00000447); feature: surface water layer (ENVO:00002042); material: "saline water (ENVO:00002010), including plankton (ENVO:xxxxxxxx)" | depth 5 m | reverse complement strand
GCAGGGGGTCTACGGTCTCAGACGTGTTCTATGCTACACATATCAGAGTATGCCTTTGCAGAGAATCCAGAGGAACTAAAAGCAACGGCTATCAGTGCCTTGAATGATGGGCAGTTAATAATAGAGAGTACAGCGAACTATTACAATGATGCCTTGTGGAAGGAAGTACATAAACATCAGATAGGCGAGGCAGATTGGAATTACTTATTCTTTCCATGGTTTAAGCATGCAGAGTATTGTATGGATGATATACCCATTACCCTTACGGATGAGGAGATAAAGTTACAGGAGGACTTTGGGCTTACACTGGGTCAGTTTGCATGGAGGCGTGAAAAGATAAGTAAGTTAGGTTGGGAGAAGTTTATACGAGAGTATCCGATGACCTTGGATGAAGCATATCGTATATCCGGGAATACCTATTTTACGTATGATGATTTTGAGCATGTGGATGTATTGACGGTTAGTCCTACAGAGTGGGTGACATTTGAGGAGCCAAATGCAGACGACACGTATGCGATAGGGGTAGATGTTAGTGGTGGTGTAGGTAGGGATTATGCTGTAGTGTTTTGTGTGTCTAGGATGACTTTACAGCCGGTCTGTATATACCGTTCGAATACGGTTAGTCCTGTTCAACTGGCAGATTATATTTATGATATGTCGGTGACGTACAACAATGCATTGACGTTGGTAGAGAGTAACAACTATGGGTTGGCTACGATACAGGAACTGGTGCACCAGGGGTTCCATCGTTTTTGGAAGGATGCGCATACGGGTAAGGACTTTCTGACAACGAGTAGGAGTAAGCCACTACTATTTGAGAACTTGAAGAAGGGTATACAGACGGGTGCAATACGGTTGATAGACAATGTAACGATGACAGAACTAAGAAGTATCACAGTAGACGAGAAGGGTATATTAAGGTTTGGTGAGGATGTGGAGAGTCACTGTGACAGTGCAATGGCGATGGCATTGGCGTATTGGTGTTTAAACAGTGTAAAGATAAAGCAGAGTGCATTTTTGCCGGATTGGATTATCAGTCAGAAAGCAGATAGGCAGTTGCAGACAAGTGGTGTCAGTCCGCATTTGCATAGGAGATACTGATGGATGGTAAGCCGTTAAGTGTGTGTCCTGTGTGTGCATCGTATCCTTGTAAATGCAAAGTGGGGGTAGAGCTTGAACTGGTTCGTTTGACGTACAAGGTGGGTAGCGATAGGTTTGTAGTGTGGATACCAAAGGTGTTGGTGGACCAGTACAAAAGTCTGTACAAAGAGTTTGAGGTAATGTGTGCGGATGGTAGTGTAGTGGTGTATAGTAGTGGTGTTGTTACGGAGAAGAACAATGAGAACCAATAGAGAAGCAGTGGCATTAATACGTACGGTATTGGATGAGCACAACCATTTTTGGGATGACCAGCGCGCGGAGATGAAGAGGTATCGGGATGTCTATGAGAATCGTTTCTGGCAGTCAGAGTATATGGATGACACAATGGTCCGAGTGGAGACAGCCGACTGCTTCAGCTACGTTGAAGGTTTTATTGCTAGTCTGTTTTCTCGCAATCCTGCTGTTGTTGTGGCAAAAGATGCATCAATCATAGAAGGAAATGCAAAGATGGCAGAGGCTGTTGTCAACCGATTTTTGTTTGACAAGAGAGAGCAGCTCGAGATTGCATCAAGACTTGCCCTTATTTATCCTGCTTCATTCCTCAAACTATCTCCTACGGATAGCACGGATATGCTTGAGAAGGTATCCATCCGTGCGATTCCGTGCTGGGAAGTGATAGTGGATATGGATGCGAGTGCTTGGGATGAACAGAGGTTTATGGCGCATGTGTACTACTTGCCGATGCCAGAGGTACGGCAGCGGTTTGGATCAAAGAAGTTTACACCGATACCCAAGGTGGATTACTTTACACCGCAGGAGAAGTACACTGGGGTAAGTGAGGATTTGCCCAATGATTATTTGTATGTACAGATAGTGGAGTTCTATGACCTGGCATATGACAAACTGTACTTTTGGAGTGCAAACTACAAAGATGGTGGCGAACTGTTGGAGAAGAGTGAGATACCGGTGCGAACATATGATGACCGTCCCATGAGTCCGTTGTGTCCACTTTACTATGCACGCAAGCCAGAGAAGCCTATGTGTGGGTTGTCTGCAGTAAGTCGAGTGTACGACCAGTTTTACGAGAAAAACATCCTGCGTACATACTGGGCAAACAGTGTGCGTAGAGACAGTAGACAGTACTTGTACAAAGAAGGGTCACTCGATGAAGAGGCCCTGGCAAAGATTACAGCAGGTGTTGACGGTGCAATGATTGCAGTAGATGAACCAGTGTTGGATGGTATCATCCGTGCTGTTGGTGTAGAACCATTGTCAGGTAACTTCGATAGATATTTAGGGTATATAGAGCAAGATATAAACCGCGGCAGCATTTTGGCACCGTTTAGTCGAGGGGAAGCGACGAAGGCGACGGCGACCGAAGTGACTGCCCTTGCTCAATACAGCGCATCAGAGATTGGTAAGTTGGCAAGAGAGCGAGACAATGCCATTGAACTGATTGCCCTTGCCTACTTGCGTATTGTATCATTGCTTGCTGAAGACAAAGACCAAGCTGTGATTGAGGTAGAGGGTTTACCAAAGGTTATCACGGTACAAGACTTGGATGCCAAGTTTAAGATTGTGGCATTAGACCAAAGTAGCACTCCACTATCAGAAGCACTGAAAAGAAACAACCTTGTTCAACTGCTACCTGTGCTTACAAGTCTAGGTGTGCCTGCTGAAAAGATTAAAGAAGAACTTATACGTATTTATGACTTGCCAGAATCATTTATGGAAGCCCCTCCAGCACCACCAGCACCACCACAAGGTATGGGAGGTCCTGCACCGGAGCAAATGCAAACAACTCCAGGCGAGATAGGTGCGCAAGGTGAACTACCATCTGCACAACTTGCTGCCATGCTCAACACACAGAGACAATAATGCCATTGTACACCTACCGATGCCAAGCCTGTAACAAAATACATGAAGAGATAGTCTCGTTTACAGACCATCAAAACAACTTTGTGCCTAAGGTGTGTGGTACTGACACATATGAATCTGGATGTGGCGGTAAACTTTACCGTATGTTAATAGCACCAAGTACGCACAGCAGTTGGGCTGGAACGGGTAAACATGGTGTAAACGGGTATTTTTCTAAGGCATTGGGTAAACACGTAGCCAATAGGCACACAGAGCAAAAAATTATGGAGAGCAGAGGCTTTGTGTGTGAGGCTGATTTGCCCAAAGACCGTTGGGATACAGCAGTTGAAACACAGAAAAGACGTGTTACAGCACAAGATAAATCAATAGAAACCTACACAGAGGCTTTGAAAAGTGGTAAAACAAAAGAAGAGGCTGTGGTGGAGGCGTTTCCTGCACGCGATGCAGTCAGTGGTAAGTTGGATGAAACTTGGGGGAAAAGTGAATGAAGAAATGTTAGAGGCTGAAATCAGTGCAGCCGAGCAAGATGAAGAAGTGGCGTTTGCACAAATGGCACCACGTGGTAGATTCAGTGCCAAAGCATTGAACAACCTGGTCAAAGCCGCAAACCGTTTGCTCCCAAAGTTTGGACAAACACCAGACTATCCTTTGTTTCAAGGAGACATCACAGAGTTTCCAACAGACTTTGTACGCGTGCTTGCAATGTTTCAAGGTGCAACAGATGATGCTGTAGAGCAGGGTATTGTAGACGACGAGTTTGGATTTGACTTTGAGAACATAACTTCGGACGCCAATCTTATGGTTCTTGCTGGTAAAATTAACAAACTGGCATCCGACAAACAATACGACAGATACCTACGGTCACAACCTACTGATGAAGAGACTGAAGAAGGTATCACAGAAGATGAAATCACAACTGAAGACATGCCACTTGAGGATGTCGAAACTTTATTTATGGAGAGAATGTAATGCCTAAAGTTAACGGAAAGAAGTTCCCATACACAGCCAAGGGAAAAGCTGCTGCAAAAAAAGCCAAGGATGCCAAGAAGTCAAAAATGGCTAAAGTGCGTGCAGCCAAGCGTAAGAAAACCATGCCTAAAAAAGGCGCATACAAAAGGAAATGAAAATGAATAACACTACCTCCGGTGCGGAGACTGTTGAAAACGTAGACACGCCAGAAACAACTGAAACTGAAACTGAAGCAGTAGAAACTGAAGATGTGGAAACACCTGATGGTGATGATAGTGTTGATGGTGGTGAAGAAGATGTAGAGCTTATGACCATTGAGGAACTGTTGGGCCTTAATGAAGAAGACTACGAAGAGTTTACCGAAGATGCCAACCACAAAGGTATGAAACCACTTCATGAGTGGATGCAGCACATACCTGAAGATGTGAGAAAACATGTTGCTAACATTCGTTCATCATATACTCAAAAGACACAAGAGTTGGCTGAAATGCGTAGAGCACTTGAAGCCGAACGAGCAGAACTGCATCGTCAACAAGAGCATGCGGTAAACAATCCTTTTCTCAAACGTGCTGAAGAAGAGTTGGCAAAAGAAGAAGAGTACGACATCTACACTACAGAAGGGATGCAGGCTGAAATTAAACGTCAAGCCGCAAAGATGCTTCAGGAAATGATGAAGCCTGCTCAAGAAGAAATGATGATGAAACAGCGTCGTATGCAACTTGAACAGTTTAAGGTAGACAATCCACAACTAATGGAAGACGACTACCGTTTGCCAGTGGCTCAGATGTTACAGGATAGACCAGAGTTGCGATTGGAAGATGCGTACTACATTGTAAAAGCCAAGGTGGATGCAGAAAAACTCAAGGTAGAACGAGCACAAGTGGCTAAACAAAAGTCTACTAGACGTGAAACATTGCGTAAAACATCTGGTGGCAAGTCAGTGACCCCAAGTGGAACACCAAAGTTTCGTGATGCCTGGGAAGCCTTCCAATATCACAAGTCACAAAAAGCCAAAAAGTAGAGGATGTCATGCCCAAAGGTAAGCGCAACGTAGACAAAATCATTGTACATCATTCTGCTTCTCCAAAGTCAACGACAAGAGAACAGATATATGATTGGCATGTCAATGGCAACGGTTGGTCTGACATTGGGTACCACTACATTGTTTTGGGAACCGGGGAAGTGGTTGCAGGGCGACACATTAACAAAACTGGTGCACATTGCAAAGGTAAAAACAAGGGTTCCATTGGTATTTGTGTTACAGGAAATACATCCAGTGAAGCACCTAGCACTGCACAAATGGAATCTCTGTGGGGCAAAATTAAAATGTTAATGGAAGATTATGGTCTTGAACGCAGTGATGTTTATGGACATAGAGACTTCGGAACAACCGAGTGCCCAGGTAACTACTTGTATGCAATGTTACAACAGTTCAAAGGCGGATTGCTTGCATAGGGTTGACAATAGAACAATTACAATTTAAAATGCCTATGTCAAACAAACTCTTTGAGCACTTGCGAGACAACCATTCCACAGGAATACGGTTTAGGCGAAACTACATAAACTAAACATTATAGGTAAAACAATGGCTATTTCGAATGATTTGCTATCGTCAACCTTGTATTCCATCCGTGATGGCGAAGTTGACGAATTATTTCAAAAGGTTGCATTCCTTGACAATGCAAAACGTTTTGGCGGTATTGAGTATGAAGATGGTGGTATCAAGATCCAACGTCCCCTCTCAATTGCTGAACACTCTCAAATCACCAACCTTCCTACTGGATACGAAGCAGTAAACCTTGCTGTTAAAGACGTATTGCAACCTGCTATTTATGAGTGGGCTGACTTTACTGCTCCAATCGTTATCACCAAGAAAGAAGAGTTGGAAAACAAAGGCGAGAAAGCAATCGTTAAGATTGTTGAAGCTCGTATGCGCTCTGTTATGGGTATGCTTCGACGTGAGTTAAACAAGCAGTTGCTACGCGGTAACTCTACTGTTTTAACCACTGTAAACACTTTGAACGGTGACGTTACTGGTGGATTCTTGGAAGCAGAAACTAAGACTCAACAGGCTGCTGCTGGTAACACTGTTGGTGGTATCTCTAAGCAGACGTATCCAGTAAACGGTTGGTTAAATCAGTTGGCTGACATTCAAGGTGCATTTGGTACAAACGGTATTCTTGGTATGCAACAAATGGCAATCCAAGCAAACACTGTAACTCACATGGGTGAGATTCAATGTGTGCTTTTGTCTGAAGCAGCAATGGCAAACTACCGTCGTGCTTTGTTCCAACAAGAACGATACATCAACGAAACCACACTTGATGGTGGACGTATGCAACTTGCCTTTGGTGGTGCTGTTGTTGAGCAAGACCTTGAGCTTGGATTTACATACAACGCATCAACTGGTGCCGCTCCATTGTCTGGCTACTTCCTGAACTTTGACGGTGTTAAGTTGTGCATGCACAAAGATGCTGACTTCGCTGTTTCACCTTTCGAGCACATTTCTGGAACTACAGCACGAGCTGCGCAATTGTATGTTAAAATGCAATTGATTGCAGACCACCTCGGTTCTTGTGGTGTTCTCTTTGACGCAGACACTTTCTAAGGAGGTTTATCATGGCTACACAAAACATTATTCAATACTTGGAAACTTCTCAGTACAACGCATTACCTTCTGGTGGCACAGTTGCAGTTGGAATCGAGGCGATGAATCGTCGTCAAATCGAAACCTTCATTGCATCTGAAGCTATTGCTGTTGGTGACGCATTGTCTTTGGACTTGGCTAAAACCAACAATGGTGACAAGGCAATTTTTGTAATGAAAGCCGATACTGGTGTCAATGCAAAGCGTTGCGGAATCGGTGTTGCTATTGGTGCTGCTGCTGCTGCTGGAGATACAGTTGATGTATGTATCGGCGGTATGGCTGAGGCAAAGGTCAAAGCCGGTACTGCTGTTGGTGACCGTTTAAGTATTTTTAATACTACAGCAGGTGTGCTTGAACCATACCAAAACACTTTTGAAGACCCTATCCTTGCAGTGGCTGGTGCCGCTGAAGCAGGTGGAAAAGCAATCGTGTTTGTGATTAAGCAGTTCTAAGTCTGATTCTTTATCAAGCCGAAGGGGTGGGTGTTTCGCCCATCCCTTTTTTCGTATGGTGACCTATGGCAAATTTAAAAGCATTAAGACAGAAAGTTAAAAACATAACAGACTACAGCCCGGAACTGGCACAGTTTAATGACCAGCTGGATGAACTGTTGAACGATGCCTACTATTGCATCTGGACGATGAAGCGTTGGAACTTCAGTACAGAGCTTGGCACTATGCGTTTGCACACAGACATCACAACCAGTACAGATACTGAAAACAGTTCTGGTGCCAATGTAACTGCAACTGTGACTAAGGGGCAACGTAAAGTAGAGTTAAGTCACGACATAGACCGTTTGCATGACCCAGATATATGGGAGGGTCAACCATTTGAAATAGACAACATGGAATACATTATTTCTAAAATAGAAGACATGCACACTATTTTACTGGACAAGCCATTTGAAGGCACCACATCTGCAACAAACAAAGGGTGGAAGATAAAGAAGCGATGGTATGACCTGCCAGAAAACTGTTTGGAACTATTATACTTGGGACATAGGGACTACCCATATGTGAGCGTAAGTGGTTCACAAAACCCATACGGTAAGTCTACTGCCATTTTACCCAGGCGCGAAGAAGATGTAGACCTTCGAGTAGACTACACTCAATCCTACGCAGAAGCATACATAACCAGTCCTACACTTCATATTGCACCGGCTGAACAACTGAAGATTGAAGAACTGGCAGCACCAACTGGTGAGTTTCAATCCAACAAATACTACGAGTTTGCATGGGCATTTGTTAAAGATGGTAAAGTAGGGGCATTGTCGGAGCCAACTATTTACAAAGTAACAGAAAACAACAGAACACTAAAGTTGTCATTCATTGGTTGGGATGATTTAGAAATCAAAGCAGATACCTACAACGACAAAGACCAACAACCTACACAATGGGAAGGGTATCGAAAAGTGGTTTGTTGGAACAAAAACTTTGATCAAAACACAGGTGAGCGTAAAGGGTTGCCTTGTTGGCTGTTTGTTGTAAATGGTACCAGTACAACATCTGGAACACGAAATGACAGTGACTACCTGCGACCTATAGTGGTTACAGACACCAACTCATTTGTAAATATTTTAAAATTAGATCAACTTGACAATGGTTCAACACGATACATTGAGATTGATGGTAATCATCAGCAGATTAGACCCTACCCACGCCCAGTTGGATACGACTTTGAGGTACCACAAGAAAAGGTTGGAACAAACATTACAGTGTTTCATGACTACGTTCGTGAGATGGTTATGCGATACATGGTCAAACCAAAGGACTTGTTGTTGTCTACAGATGTACCACAAATGCCATATGAGTTTCACCAGCTCATTGTATATAAAGCCTTGGAAGACATTTACCTAAAGTTGGGTCAACAAGGTTTGGCAGCAACGTATGAAAAGAAATACATGAAGGAAATCAACAACCTGGCAAAACGCTATGTTGACAAGATTGATCAACGTGTGGTGCGTGGACGCTTCCATATGGCATATGGCAGACCAACATACGATGGTACCACTCTAAGGAGACTTTCATGAAGCCACAACGGTTCAAACGTTATGTTCCATGTGGTGGTATCAATCAAGTATTGATGCCAAACATAGGGGACGCAAACATAGTCAACAACTGTCGATATGTATCTGAGGGCGGTTGGAAGGCAAATGTTGGGTTTGAATCATGGTGGCATGCGCCAGCATCTTGGACTATTACCAGTGCTATAGCTACAAAGTATTTTACTGACAAAGTTGATGCCGTATACCAATGGAAAAGACAGGGCACCAATGACATCTACACCTTTATTGAGCAGTCAGGGCGATTGTACTACGCGATTGGTAACAAAGGACAGGGTGCAACGTATACGGGTGCCTTTTATGAGAATGATTTGGTAACGATTGACAGTGACCGATACATACCTAAGTTGGGTGATGTCGGTAGTCAGTTTGTAAACCTAGGCCAGCATGTGTTAATTATTAACGGACGAGACCGTGCAATACTGTTTAGTGGTGATCAAGTATATAGAGACTTTGGATTTGTTATACAAACCCCGAGCTGTGACCCTTTGGATGTAGCCACAGAGTATCAGAACAATAAAGTGTTAAGTGGTGGTGCTGCTGTTGCTTACAATAAGGTGTCTCAATACGGTTTGGGCGATGTGACAGAAAATGTACAATATACATACAACTACAAAATGACAATGATTTCAGACTTGGGTGCGGAATCTCCATTGAGTGCAGCACAAAGTGTTTCATGGTCTATTCCAAATGCACAGAACAAACGATACGGTGTTGCGCTTGACTTGCCAATAGGTCAAGAAGGTGTGGTTGCCAGACGTATCTACCGCACCAAAGAGATAGCCACAAACGGCGAACTCTATTACTTTGTGTCACAACTCGACGAAAACTCTAGTCGATTCTACATAGATGCCATGCCAGACAAATTTCTGGTAGACCAAGCACCATCGTTTACTGCAAGTACAGCTATTACAACAGACTGGAAGTTTGGTGAGGTGTGGGACAATCGACTGTGGTTGGCAGCAGGTAGCCGTATTATCTATTCTGATAGAGGCATTTTTGAACAGTTTGGAGCGTTGGCATACTTTGACCTTGGCAATCAGACCGGTGGTGACATTACACAACTGGTAGCGTTTTACAACAATCTGATTGTATTTAGAGAATCAGCAATCAACATTATTAGTTTTGATACAGACAGTTACAACATCAGCACTATCACTAACACACTTGGCACGGTAGCCAGCAAGGCAGTTGTAGTCATTCCCCAGTTGGGAGTTGTTTTTATCAACGAACAAGGCGTGTGGATGCTGTCAGGTGGCTTAAACGGTGGGGCATCAATAAGCATGCAAAAGATTAGTAAGCCCATCGACAAACTGTTGCGCAGAGTCAATCGTTCGATGATGCACAAGGCTATTGCAGCATACTCCTATCGGGAGAGAGAGGTTTGGCTGCACCTGCCAACGGATGACAGCACTACACCAGACTTTGGATATGTGCTTCACTTGACACCACAGAATCCAATGTGGTCTATTCGTACAGATTTAGAAACACCTACCAATAGCTACTGGTCTGCGATGACGACAACTGTTAATGGGTACTTCCTGTTAGGCAACGACCCTAACTGGACCCCGGCATTGGATGCGGAGACTAACAAGTTGGGTCCACTCCAGGTTATGAGTTCCAGTTCACATTGGGGTCAAACCGGTAAAATTACTGCATTTGGTGACAACGTTACATTGCAAATTACAGATACAACACACAATGGTCACCAGTGGGAAAGCGCTTGGTACAACTCCAATGAGAACAGTGTCAAGGTGCGATACTATAGTGTAGAACTTCGCATCATGTCATATGGAGACAATGGGTTCGACTTCTTTTATGGGATTGACTACTCATACACAGAGAGTACAACATCCACACAAAAGCAAGCAAAGAGTGAAACGGTGTACACCATCAAAGAAGATGCCGTGTTTGGACCAGCGGATCTGTCTGTAACTAAGGTGCCATTTACAGTAAACTCTAGTAAGATTGCAGAAGGCAGGTTAATCACACTGCGATACGATGTCAATACAGAGTTGTGTGACCAGTTTAAGTTTGGTGTGCGAACTACCAACTCTCAACAGTGGCACCTACTGTCGTTTAACATCTTGTCAGATTCAGTGGCTATGCCAGCACTTAACCAGTCCACAAAGGTGTCACGATGAAAGTATTTACACAGGTAGGACAAAAGGACCTTGACCAAGTTAAACCAGAGAACATCAATGACAACACTCGTATGGTTGTGGGTGAGTACAACGGTAAGATTGACGGGCAGAACTTTCCAGTTGCTACTATTGACAAACTTAAAATGGCACCATCGGTAAAAACTGACACAGCAGCATCTGATGTAAAAAGATTTAAGTTTATAGGACAAACACAAAACTACTTCTTTGTGCGTAGATGGAACACCTTTGAAGGTGGACTAAATATCCATTTACCACTGTACACTTTTGACTTGCAAAACAGCAGTTGGTCAAGTCGATGGAATAACTTGACAGATATACACAGTGATTTTAACAAGTTGGTTTTAGAATTTGAGACAGAAAGTGGAACTCTACATGGCTGCTTTGACATCAACTATCGTCATGGATTAGACATAATAAAAGACAATACCAGTGCAGACAAACAGTTTGGTGATGATTGGTACACTCGTTGGGGTATATTTTGTAACGATGTGTTGATAGCAGAGACAGGTAGAGTTTATCCTAGACTACAAAACCTTACGGTGCCATTTAAGTTGTTTGTAGGTTCGCAACCCGTACGTCTCGATTTGCGCTGGCAAACAATCACTACAAATCCGAAGGACGAACTTAATGTAAGCACCAATCCAACGTCAAGAATGGAGATATACGGTGCATCTATTTGGGTTTGCAACACCAAGAGGTAAATATGGGTAAAATCACAAATCAATACTTTGAAGGTGGGCAAGCTCCTACAGCAGCAGAACTAAATGCTGTGTATAATAGTGTTGCTGGTGATAGTGTAAAAGATGTGAACCTAGACACAGAGTGGGCACAAAGAAAGCACTTTAGCGAGTCTGACAGTATTACCAGTTTGTTTACATTTGATTATGACGGCACAGCGAACTGGAATACCACCAGTGTAACTATGACAACAATTGAAAATGTTGCTGGCACGCCAAGTAAGGTCTTGCCAAATTACAGTACGCATGGAGATACAATAGTGCGTGTGCATGCAACCGGACTAGTTGGTGAAACAACTTTAAATAGCAATGATGGAAATGGTACGTCAGGTGAAATTAATCACAATACTTATGCGTTTCAGTTAAAGATGTCCTTAAATAGTAGTGGTACACCATCAACAGAAAACATTGCAAACTGCACATACAGTTTTACACCCAAGGCAGCAATTACCACAGAGAGCACAGGTACAGTTCTTAATATGAACTATCGATGTTTTTCTATAAGTGCTGTACATTATTTGGCTGCAGGTAACGTTATTGATGCTATAGAACTGCAAGCATGTGTTGGTTTGGCAAGCAACTCAATAAACATACAGCATAATCACATACAAGTTATTGTAGTGGAGAACTGATGGCATTTACTAAACCATTTACATATGTGGACGGAGCTGTGTTGTCAGCCACCAATCACGCATCCAATGAAGATGCATTGAGGGAATATGTCAACCAAGAAATCATTGCTGCTGACGTATCTGTGGATACCTTTGTTGGAGAGAGTATTGCTACCCCTCGTCTTATTACTTCTGTACAAACTGGTGACTTTGTTACTAAAACTTTACAAGGTGTATCAAAGTTACGACTACCACAAGCATATAGCTGGTTCACCTCGACCACTAAGAGCGACAATCAAACAAGCACTACGGTTGAAGATTATCAATCGTTAAGCAACACGGGTGCTGAAGTTGTTATCACCAAGGACAACACGAAAGTGATGATTACCTTTTATGCAAAAGCGGCATCTACCATTAACAGCACTGTGACTAGAGGCCCAGGCAATGGTTTATGGGAAAGTAAGTTTAAGTTGCAATATGAAAAAGCTGGTATAATAACACAATACGATGGTACAAGAGCATATGTATGGGAAAACGCTGATAACATAGTGGGTGTATTTTTAAATCCAGGTGCACAGGCAAATGCGTGTGGTCATCGCAGCATTATGATGACTCGTATGCTAACATTAAGTGCAGGCAGATACAAGTTTTCAGTGGCAGTCAATGCCAAGGTTGAGAAGGGGCAGATTAACTGCCAAACATTTACAATAGAAACATTTCATGTGTAGGTGAACTATGGCAATTGGGGCAGGATTAACAGCAGCGGCGTTAGCAGCAGCAAAACTAGGCGGTGCTAGTGCTTTAACAAAAGGAGCATTGTTAACAGGGGCTGGTACAGCCATTGGGGCTTTACCAGACATTATACCAAGTAAGTACGAACGCGACCAAAAGAAGCGACTGCGAGAAATGCAGCGTAAACAAGAAATGGGTGCACTTGGACTGACGGAACGTGAACGTGCTGCTATTGAATCACAAATGCGTGGAGCACGTCAACAGGCTCAACAGTTTGCACAGGCAGAGCGTGCAAGGCTTACACAGCCCACAGCACAGCCACAAATGGCTTTGTTAGGTCAACAGATGCAGGATGAGAGTAGGCAGCGTCTAGAGGCGGATTTGGCTAGCCAAATACTAGGCATGGACCTAACTCGTAAAGCACAGCAAGAACAAGAAATCAAAGACCTTGAAGCAGCACAGGCACAGTATCGCAGAGCTAGAGCAGAAGGCCTAACAGCACCATTTCAGTCTGCTGCTGAAACATATGTGGGTCAGTTGGGTATGGAGCGTTTGCTAGGTCAGTTGAGTCAAATGGAAACACAACAGGCTATGAAAAATGCGCAAGCTGGTGAAGTAGGTAAGGCGTTGGCAACGGCTATCACAACCAAACCCCCTGCTGAACAAGCACAGATTTTAGAATCACAATACAACTTGACACCTGAAGAGTCATCAATAATAATTTCATCAGCAACACAAGCAGCGCAAAACTATACACCTTTTAGTCTACCACCATTGCCAAACGCATTCAACATGGAAGAAGATGCTGCTCCTACAATGATGACAAAAGAGCAACAAGACAAGGTTGAGAATTACCTTAAAGACTTTTATTTTGGGAGACAATAAGATGGCCATACAACAAGTAGGTGGACAAGGGGTATACGTCATCACTGGTAGTGGTCGTGACCCACGCAAGACAACCAGTGGACAGTCATGGGCTGACTTGGTAACTCAACAGAAGTACATGTTGATTAAGGAAGCTCAGAGAGAAGCATTGCGCCAAATGGAGCAAGAACAACTGTCTTTTCAAGACCGTCAACAACGACAAGAACAACTGCGACAGAATCTACAGAGTCAGATTGAAACAGAGCGTAAGGCTATTGAAGACCTTCGTATCAAACAAATCACTGTTAATGAAGCACGTGAAGTTGAAAACCAACGTATCAAGGCACGGTCACCAGAGTACAAGCCAACTAGAGCACCTGGTGGTGGAGTATCTGTCACAAGAACAATACCTACTGAAAGAGAGTATACAGGTGACTTGGGAAGAGAAATTGACCGACAAACTGCAAGACAAAAGAGATTGCGAGCTGACCGAAAAACATTAGTAGAAGCAGAAAAAGAGGGTAGTACATTTGCTGAAATTGCACCCGATTTATTGTCTGCGACTGAACTTCAAGATTTACAAAACTTTAAACAAGCAAAAGCCAAACTTGATGAAAGCCTTATTGCTAGTGAAAATGCACAAGCAAGTGCTCAACTGTTGCGAGATGAATATGAAGATGCGGGTGCAGGTAGCAGGGCTGAGATATTAGAAAAAGCAGCCAGAAAGACCATTCGTACCAGTGGTGGTGGTGGTGGTGGTGGAAGAGTAACACCTGCTGCAAAAACACTTGAAGACCTGCCAGAGTTTACAGGGTTTGACCCCGAGATTGAGCGCAGACAACAACGCATTCGTGAACTACAAGCGGAAATGGATGCACTAGAGTTTGAAGAACGACCTACTTTTGATGGCATTGAAGAGATGCGTAGGGTGTATCGAGAGTCGTTTCCAGAGCAACCTAGACAAAGACTGCGTGATAGATTTCGTCGTGAACCACAACCAGCACCAGCTGCACAACCAATGGTTGAACAGCCGATGGTTGAACAGCCAATGGGGGCACCTATTGAGCCGGGACCCAACTTGGGACAAATGGAAAGTTACGGTGTCACTGATGAACCAATGATGATTGGTGGTGCAGATACACAACCAATGATGCAACAACAAGCACCTAGACAGCAAGAAATGGAAGCACTGGGTATGGACTTTGAGTTCCAACCATCAACACCTGAAGTTGTACAAGAAACATTTACCGATGACATTGCAGACCCTAGAATGCAACCGTCGCGGTCAGCAGAGTTTATGGAAGCGTTGCCAAGTGACTTTGGTCCTGCACAGTTTGGTGGATTTAGACCAGAAACAATGCCTACTCCATACCAGGGCGAACGGTTTGTAGAGCAAATGATACTTGGATTAGAACCTGAAGCACCACAGGTTGGCTATGCGGCGCAGTTTGAGGACGTAAAGTTTGGCACCGCAGCACAAAAGCAACGCAGGGCATTGGAACTTATTATAGATGCCAGTAAACAAATGGGTCCAACTAGTCCTGAATACAACAAGGCAAAGGTGCAGATCCTTGCCGAGTTGCAAAAGACAATGGACCCCAAAGAGTATCGTAAACAAAAAAAGGTCGAGCGTGTCATGGATAAGAATCCAAAGGACTACATGGCACTAGCCAAGACTGTTCGTGGATTGTCAGACAAAGATGCACAACTGGTTATGTCACTTTTTCCTGTATCCAGTGACATGAAGATAGAAGAGATTGACAGGTTGTACAAATCTGCACAGAAAGAACTTACAAGCAACTTGACTGGTCGCAACCGAAAGAAAGCATTGGAGTTCTTAGAGCTTCAATACATTGCCGTCATGGATGATTACAATAACTTTGGAAAGTAAATGGCACAAGACACAATTACCAGTAAAGACCTTGAAAACTTTGGCATCGTCAATCCACCTAGTGAGATTGAACTAGCCAAGTTGCCGCCTGAAGTTTACAAGCAATTGGTAGACACACTAAAGGAGACTATCAAAACCAGTGCAGTACAGAAAGACACTGAAGAAGAGCGTCAGGCAAAAATTGACAAGGTGTATACAATACTTGGTACTGGTCAAACACCAGAGTATGGTAGTTTTGCAGAACGCTCACAGCGCACTGGTATAACAACAGAGCAAGCTCCTCCACTACAAACGATTACTACCGGTGCTGAACCTATTTCAGCAACAACAGCACTAAAACAACAACAGGATATATCTGCACGTAAGCCACAGACTATGGCAAATGTCATAGCAACTATTGAGAAGCAAATGCCACAGCGGTTGGCAGAGTTTGGATTTTCAGAACAAGAAATACCAGCACAAGTCCAGGCATTTAGAGCACTGTATGAGAAGTTGAGAATCAACAACATTACTGATAAAACAGGGCTAAACAACGTAGAGTTGTATCAAGAAGCACTACGACAATACTCAAACATATTGACAGGTCAAATACCCATACTTAGTGAAGAACAGGTAGACCCACAAATGCAAGGGTTGACTGCTACTCCGTATATCAATGCCTATTCCAGACAAGTGACACCAGGTGGTATACCAGACTACACATCTGCTCAGTTGGCATACTTTGAAAACCTGAATCAAAACAAGGTAGACAACTATGTAAGTCAAACCTTCCAAGAAAAGATGCGTACGGCTCCACGTATGTTCTACGTACAAAAGGGTGATGTTAGAAGCACAATCAGTCAGCCTGTGTTGGAGCACATTATTTCTAGTCCAACGGCAGCGATTGTGTACTCTCCCGAGATTGATGATTCAATACGAGAACAGTACGATGCTACATACTTAGGACTTACACCAGTAAAGATAAACTCTCCTGACTATGTTGTAAAGCCAAATGAAGCACGAGCTATGGCAAAGGTCGAAGCCATTCAACGTTTGGATGCTGGTCAATGGTTTCAGGATCCCGAACAAAAGAAGCGTATACTAGCCGATTTAGACAAGTTTAAAGACGTTGGTATCATGGAGACACGAACTGGTCTAGGTGGTACAGCAGAGAGTGCGTTTGGACAGTATGCTCGTATTGCTTTTTCTCCACTTAATGCTTTTGCTGTAGCTACACAAAGACTTGGTGAAGCAGCAGTAGGGGCTACAATGGGTGCAGGTGCAGAAGCACTTGAAGCAGTTGGTGTGTTACCAGAACTGCCGGAGGGAGAGTCATACTTTGATCCAAACATGGCTGCTCGTGTACGGATGAAAGAGCGCAAAGAGCAGGCTCCACTTTATGCAGAACGCATGCAAGCAGAAATACCATTCACAGATACTGCGATAGAGTTTGAGCCTGACAGTCTACTTGGTGAGATGGTAGATGCGGTTGCTCGCAATCGCGGACATCTTGATTTTAACACCGCACTCGCAGACGGTCTAAATATTGATGGTGCAACAAAACTGGGTATGCAGGCAGCAGGTTTAACTGCTGATTTGTTGTCTCCTGATATGGCTGTATTTACCGGTGCGGTCAAAGGTAGCAAAGCAGGAGCAAACATGTATCGTGCGCAAAAGGCAGTGCATGATGCGACAAGTTGGGATGCTGCAAAAAAAGGTTTGCAACAGTTGGAGCGTGCGTTTAGCAAAGAATTGATTGATGACACCAACCTCATATCGTTAACAAAACGTGTCATGTCTCCAAAGGCTGCCAAGAAACTAGATGACGTTGATTATGCAGATGTGCGTTTGTACATGGCAGATGATATGGCTAGAAACTTAGAGGTACGAGAGTTACTTAGAAAAAATGATTTTATTGGTATAGAAGAAGCAGGACTCCAGGACACTTTGTACTACAAAGCACTTGTTGAATCAGGCGATTCTAGTAGAGCAGATGATTTGTTTTTTGCACAAATGAAGCAAAAGAGCAACAAGATTGAAAAGCAACTTGAACAGTATGATGAAATGCAGACTGTACTTGACAATGCTAGATACATTGGTTTTGAGGACGCTGTTAAGCAATCAAGAAAACAGAAAAGACGCATAGACTACAAGTACTTGGAAGACATCTACAAAAGAGCAGGGAAGCAACCAGATGTCGTAGACGGCATGGATCAAATCAACAATGCACAGAGAATGCTGACTACCATTGTTGGTCGTGGCATGTTCTTTGAAGTTAGTCCAGTAATTGGTGATTTAGAAAACATCGTACAAATCACTCGCAACCTATTTGGTACAAAACAAGCACGCACAGATTTACTGGCTACGGCATCTCGTACAAGACTTGCCAAAAGCATACGTAGAGTACGCGAGTTGCCAGCAGCAAGACAAATCAAACCAGCACAGTTTGCTTCCTACAAGTTGTATGGCGATGACCTGATTGCTAAGCAAGGCAGAATGGAACTGTCATACAACCTGGAGAACTTGACATCCACAGACAAGTCAGAACTTCGACGGTCCATACAAGAACTTGATGCACCATTAACATATCGAAACTATTTGATGACACAAGTAGATAACAATCGTATATTCGAATCAGACCTAAATGAACTGGTTATGAAAAATCGTGATGATGTAGGTATTGGTAGACGAGACGTATTTACTGAAGAAGAAATAAACAAACTACCGGCATCACAACAAAGAAAACTATTGGAGCCAGCTGGTTCACAGGCTAGACAGGATTTCCGCAATGGCTTTTTTGGTCAGGCTATAGATAAGATTGTTGGTAAATCCACAACGTTGCAGAATGTAATTAGTCGTGGGAAGAAAATTTTAAAAGTTACCCAAGAACCAGTGACTAAACAAGTAGATACATTCCAAAAACAGCGCATGCTAGAGGAAATACAAAAAGAGGTTGGACAACTTGACCAAAGGTTAAATCGTGATTTCAAGGAGCTCGTTAAGGGTGGTCCAAGCATCCGAGCCAAGTATGTGACAGATGCCGAAAAACCATTGTCTAAGTCTGAAGCCTTAGGTGCATTGATTGTAGGTCCACGCCAAATTGGTGGTGGTGTTGGTGTTCAAGAACAGGAAATGTTTAATACGCTAAAATGGATGCTGGACCGTTGTTTTTACAACAAAGAAATGAAGTTTGCTGGTAGTGCCGGGGATGCTGTAACTGGACTGACAACAACACTTAACTCAAACATATGGGCTGCAGCAGTCCGTCCTATAATTGATTCTGAACTACAAGATTTGGCTAGACGTTCTGTTCAAAATCCTAGACGTATGTGGGAGTACTTTCAGCAGTATGTCAATGAACTTGACGACTTACTTAAAACAGACCCATACAAAGAACTGACAGACCCTGATACTGGTCAAACAATACGGGTTAGGTTGGTAAATCTTACTCAACCATACGAAAGTCTTAAAACTGTCTCCAACGTAGAACTAGAGAACTTAATGGAAGAACTTACTATTGGGTCATACTTCCATGCAGAGGGCAACAGAATCAATCATCGCTATCTAACAGATGTAGTAGACAAAGAACTTGCTCAATTAAATGTACAGAATGTTTTACCGGGTGTGGAGATTGATCAAGACTTGTTTGAGCAACTGGTACGTGAAACTGTAAAGGTAACATGGAGAAACGGTGAGCCATATCAAGATATGTTGGAACGTGTTGAGAGCTTAGTCAAGGGTGAACAGTTTGAACAATCATTGCGAGAAGTGAATAAAACAGTAGATGTGAATGCTTTGGACATCGAGAAGTCTATTTATGATGACTTTGATAGAATCGTCAAAGAAGAAATGCAGTCAATACAAGCAGAGGCTGTCACATTAAAAAAGCAACTCGATGATGACTTAAAAGCAGAACTTGTAGATATACGTCAACGCAATGTAGATATATTCAACAATGCTAAAAAACAACTTAAAGAACAGCGGATACAGTTAGAAAAGACTGCAAAGTCACGTATTCGTGAACGTGCAAATGAATTGATTAAACAAGCTGGAACACGTAGCAAAGCAGCGGCAGAGATACGCAAGCAACGTGAACAGGCATTAAGTAACGTAAATAAAAAGTATGTAAAGCAGTATGATGATAGAGTACGACAGTTGCGGGATAGGAAAAACACAGATACCAAGCGGCAGTTAGAACAAGCACTTGCAAACAACAGGCGTGAAAAGCAAGATATAGACCAGCAAATTAAAGAAACAGAACAAAGCATCCAAGAGAACTTTCACTTGAACATGGCAGACAAAGATGTCATGGAGCAGTTGCAATGGTACACTCGTTCGTACCCAGGGGCAAACAGAGATTTTGATAAAATAGAAGCGTATATAAA
>CEPH01005334.1_pt1 | contig 20174 bp, 29 predicted proteins | sample 530571 | NCBI WGS metagenome assembly CEPH01 (sample SAMEA2620413, study PRJEB7988) | marine metagenome | biome: marine biome (ENVO:00000447); feature: surface water layer (ENVO:00002042); material: "saline water (ENVO:00002010), including plankton (ENVO:xxxxxxxx)" | depth 5 m | reverse complement strand
AGCCCGCGCCCGCCGAGGGGAGTCACGACGATGAAACTCGAATACCGCACATTCGGCCCGCCGACCGCAGCACAGTCGGCCGCGCATGTTGCAGCACTCGCGGCAATCAAGGCGGCGGGGTTCACCCCGTTTCCACTGATCACGCACTACTCGAACGGCCACGTTCACGCCGCATCGGTCGAGATCCTTCCCAATACGTACGGCCACCCGGCGCTTGAGGTTTTCGTGCCCGTCGAGCGCTAAACCGCCCAGGCGCAGCCCGGCCCGTACCCCCTCGGGGGTCGGGCCTTCGGCGGTAGAACCACCAACCAGGGGAGCATGACATGGCCCGGAGCATTCTCGACATTGACCTTGACGCCCTGCCGGCCGACGACCGCGGCGCGATCACGTGGGCGGCCATCGCCGCAGAGCACGGCGCCGATCACCTGATCGACGTGGCCGTCTGCGCGATTGCAAAGGGGCGGCCGAAGCTCGCCCGCAACGCGCGCGCCGCCCACGTTCGCGAACTGATGCGGGCCGACGGCTTGACCGGTCGACGAGGTAGACCCATGAAAGGTCGCACCCGCAGGGATGCCCGGCTGGTGGTGTTCATCGAGCAGAGCGTGAAGGACCAAATCGCCCGGTCGCGCGGGACGGGCGAATCATACGCCGACGTGATCACCCGGTGGGCTACCGAGCACGGGGTGAAGGCATGACCGCCGAAACCCGCACCCACATACTGGGCAATCTGATCGTGCTCGTGACGTTCCTGTTTTGGTTCGTCGGCGACTATGCGGTCGATCTGCTGCGCCTGCTCGGCGTGGGGTAGGCTCGAACCGTTCGCCCATGAGGGGCGCGGCGCGCGGGGCTATTCCGCCCAGCGGAGGGCGCGGCCTACCCGGTCGACCCCAACGTCGATCGACCTGCGCGTCGTCAGTGAGAGGGGAACGCATGATCAGGATCGGGATTGACCCAGGCAAGCGCGGGGCGCTGTGCGCCCTCGGGCCCCACGGCGCGGCGGTTCGGCTGCTGGCGACCTGCTACGCCGGCCCCGACCTCGTGCCGGCCCTGCTGGTAGCGGCACTGCATGACGTGCGGCAGGAGGCAGGAGGCGGCGACGTATCGGTCGCGGTCGAGGTGCAGCAGAGCATGCCACGACAGGGCCTCTCGTCGACGTTCCGAACCGGGGCGAACTACGGCCGGATCTGCGGGGTCGTCGGCGCCCTGGGATGGCCCCTGTATGTCGTACGCCCCCAGGCATGGCGGAGGGCCGCAGGGATCACCGTCGGCAGGGGCAGCGACCCGAAAGCCGCAACGATCGCGGCCGTGTCGGCGCGGCTTCCCGAGGTCGACCTGCTGCCCGGCCGCTGTCGGAAGGCCCACGACGGGATCGCCGATGCAGCGGGGATCGCCCTTTCCCTGCCGGCGTGAATGTGCGCCGCGGGAACCTGAGCGTGCGGCGGGTCGGTGATCTGGTCGACGTCGCCGCCTCGTGGCCCGGTGTGACCCTACGAGACGCGGCCGCGGAGCTGCACCTATCGATCAGCAGCGTCAAGACGTACGCGGCTGCGGGCCGGCGTTGGGGCCTGATCTGGGCCGGCTACGTCCCGCGCCTTGTTGACAGCCCGCAGGGGCCGATCCCGTTCGAGGCCCGCGTGCGCATGTCCGATCCATTGCGCGCCGTGTATGGGAGGATCTGCCGGTCGTGGATGCTCCAGGATCCGATCCGCCTGCATGATCTGACGCGCGAGGGGCTGCGACGCTCCCAGGCCAACGATTATACGACGAGGCTGCGAGCCCTGGGGCTGCTGGCGCCCCCTGGGACGCTGTACGCGACGGCAGACGGGTATGCCCTGGCGAACTACTCGGCGGGCGGTTCAGGGCACGCCATGGAGGCGAGATAGGCGGTTTCCACTGCCCGGCACTCCGGCCGCTGCCCGTTTGACTGGGAATAGCGCAGGCACGACGCCCAGGCGCAGGCGAGACCTCCGGGGTCCTGCTCGGATCGGCACTGCGGCGGCACGTCCGCCAGCTTGTCGCGGATCTCGGCGTCGATGACGACGGGGCGCCCCGCCTGCGCCTGGATCTCCACCATCCGATCGCCCAGGATGTCGATCTGCGTGCTCTGCGCCTCCACCAGCCCCGCGACCTGCTCGACGTTGTCGGGCGCCGTCGCGCGTCCGGCGATGAAACCGCCGGCGGTCAGCACCACCGCGGAGACCGCGACGATCGCGGCTGTCGTGCCCGCTGGCATTAGTTCGTCGCCCATTGCATACACCCGACCGCCAAAGCGCGCCCGACGAGCGCCAGCCCTGCAGGGGTCAACAGCTCCCGATTCCGCGCCGAGTCGATAAAGAACGGCTCAAAGCATACGCCGGAACAGTTCGATGGAGCATCCCAGATCCCCGCGATCGTGGTGTGCGCCCGGCCCCAGGTGCCGCCCCGTTCGGTAGCTCGGACGACGCACCGATCGATGTGCGGCCGTGCGCCTGCGTCGAGGCTGTCGGCGATGGCCTCGGCGAGCGCCTGCCCGCCTCGGCTCCGCTGATCATGCAGGACCAGCCCATACGCCCCGCCGCCCGCATTGACATGCGCAGCGACGTAGGCGACCCGCTGATCGGGAGCGCCCGCAGCTATCTCCGCGGCCCTCTCGTGCCTCTCGGCGTACCATCCCGAGTCTAGCAGGTGGACGTTGTGACCCTCGGCCACCAGCAGGGCGGTGGCCGCCTCTATGTATTGGGCCGTCAAATCGACCTCCCAGATCTCCACGCCGTCGATCTCGGTGCTGGCGCCGCGGTCGTCGCGTCCCGGCTTGCCGACGTGCTGGCGGTCGAGGATCACTATCATTGATCGTCCCGCATCCGCCCCAGGACGCCGCCGACCTTCCGATCGATGCGTTCGCACGTCTCAAGGATCCGCATGTGCTCGGCTTGGTGCTGCTTGGACATCGTATCGATCTGCTGCAGGTGCCGATCGACCGTCGTAGAAATCAGCGGCATGACGGCGTCACGGAGCAGTTTCCAGATGCCCGCCCCTACGAGGATGCAGACGAGCAGACCCGCCCCAGGGCCGGCGAGATACGGAGCCAATGCCTCGATACTCACGACGACCTCCCATAGCCTGCAGCGATCAGCGCGTCGGCGACGGCCTGCGCTACGGGTTTAGCATCTGCGGCGAGCAGGTCGGCAGGCAATCGGTCGCGCCGTGCCGTGGCGAGGGCGTCCGCCTCGTCGACGGTCAGCAGGACCACGACCTGCGCGTATGCCTGCGCCCCGCTGCCGTCGTCGGTGTCGATCTGCTGCTCAGGCGGTACCGTTGTCGCTTCTATCGCCATAGTTACGCCCTCAGCCGATAGGCGCGGATCTTGAACTCGGCCGACCCGACGTAGTTGCCGAACTGGACGTGCAGGTATCGGCGATTCCCAGGGGCACCCGTGCCCGACGGGCCGCGCCAGTCGTTAGGCCCAGCCGTGCCTAGCTGCTGACCGTTGGCCGTTGGGAATGCGGACGAGGTCTGATCGAATGACAGGTGCACATAGTCGCCGAGCACGATCCCCTGCATCCGTGTGGGCGTCGTCGTATAGTCGGTGATCGTGCGGTCGTTTGCGGTCGTGAACTGTAGCGACGGGAACCGCGTGCACTCCCTCTCACGGAGTGTCGTCGCGCTGGTGACGCCGAGCAACCACTGGAAGTGACCCGTGTTGTGCGGGATCGTCGTATCGTCGGCCACCTGCCAGAAAATCGCGGCGCTGCTGCCGGCGCTTGCGACGTTGTCCGCGATTGCATCGACCACCCACGGCGAATCGCTCACGTCGACGCCGAGATCGATCACAAGGTAGGCCTTGTTGCCACTGGTGAGCGTGCACGACAGCACACCCGACGACAGGGCAAGCGCGGACGGGCCGCTCGTCGATCGATAGTCGAGCGTCACGGACAAGCCCCCCACGGTATGCGAGCCGGCGCCGCCGCTGGCGAGGAAATCATGCGACACGGCCGACCAGTCGAGCAGCGACGCGAGGGTGACGCCGCCGCCACCGCCGCCGCCACCGCCGCCACCACCGCCGCCACCGCTTGCCGCGGCTGTGATGCTCGGAGCGCGTGCCATGGTCAGCCCTCCCGCGCCAGCAGCTCGACCACGTCGTATAGTCCCAGCTGCTGCAGGTGTGACGCAATGACGGGCGTCTGACCGGCTGCGATCCGGGCCTGGATGTCAGCGCGCACGCTTGCCCAGGTCGCGGCATCCCACGCCGACCGCACGAGCAGCACCGCCTCGGCCTCGCCCTGCACTGCCTCCTCGGTGTCGATGTCCTCGCGGCGGATGGTCATGGGCGATTCCCCTCCGGGCCGATCGGTGTCCGGATGACCCGATAGTAGGCCGTCCAGACGTTGGACGCGCCGGCCGAAATGGTGCGGCCGTTGGCCACGCCCATGTTCAGTTGCAGGAATAGGTTTCCGGAGTACGACGTCGTCGATCGCTGCTTGAATCCGCCCCCGCTGCCGTCGGCCCGAATGGGCCAGCCGAACGCCTGCCCTACCTTGCCCTTGATGTGGCCGAATCGGCCGTAGCAGTAACGATTCTGCGCGTTGAACTCGGTAAGCGGGCTGGCATTCGTCCGCACGGATCCCAGCAGCGGCACGCCGTCGGTTCGGTCGGGCGACCAGTACATCGCCGCGAGGTTGATCGCGTTCGCGGCCGTTGCGGTCGGATCGCTGCTGATCCCGAGTGCATACTGCGCCCGCGCGCAGCCTGCGACCGTCGGAATGTCCACCCACGTTTCGACCGTCCATCCGGCGTCCGACAGCTGCACCGCGGTTCCGTCGGCGTAGGTCAGTGCCTGATAGTAGCGCAGGCCGTCGTATGTGCTGGACCCGCCGAACGCATCCGACGATCCGGCGGTGAATCCTGCCCAGGTTACCGTAGTGGTGCCGCTCGACACGGCTACCGACGAGGTCCGCGAGTTGCCTCCAGGGTCGGCCGCCGTCCAGCTGCCATCGGTCACGTCGACCGACTCCCAGGCCGGCAGCGTGGCGCCACCGCCACCGCCCGACGTCGTCGCGGTGATGCTCGGCGCGCGGGCCACTGGTTACTCCTGCTCCAGCATGAGCTGCGCGAACGACGACGCGGTCGTTGCCGACACGTACATCGAGCCGCCGCCGGTGGCCCGTCCCGGGGCTACGCGCCACGTCAGGCCGCCCGAGGTGATCGGCAGGTAGTCGGTACCAATCGCGGCCCCGTCGGTGCCAGAGGACGCCACAGCGCCCGACTGAATGGCCGCCGACCCGTCCACGATGAACAGCGACACCCGGCGCGCCCATGGCGGCAGGATGATCTCGCGAGCGTTATTCGCGGTGCTGTCCAGTGTGATCCGTTTCGTCAGGAACCCAACGAGCGGCAGCGCCTCGGCGCTTAGATCAGTTGCAGCCATGGCGGAACCTCCTCGTGCGGCATCGTATCACCCGACGCGGCCCGCGTCCCGTTGCGGCAGGTCTACGCGCAGCACCTCGAACGACCACGCCGCCCCGAGGTACCGCCGGGCGATGACCTGGACGAGCAGATCCTCGACGTCGAGGCGGGCGTCGTTGATCCGTATCCAATCCCCCGAGCGGATCCAGCCGAACGATAGATCGGCCTGATAGGTCGCCGATTCACCCAGCAGGCCGTCGCGTTCGATCACTGCCTTGGCAACAAGCGCGGCCGTCGTTGCGTCGTCGGTCCAGGCGAGTTCGATCTCGCGGTGCCGTTCGCCGTACAGTTCCCGACTGAATCGCGACGTCGACGTGTCACCATTGCGAAACGTCCCGACTACCTGCCGCGCTGTCGCCTTGTTCTGCTGACCATCTCGCGCGTAGCTAACCGTCACCACGTTAGCGACGTCGACGGGACGGCCCTGAACTTGCCACGGCCCCGCCTGTTTGAACCTCTGCGAGACCTGCACGAGGGGCACCGACCCGACTTCTGGTGCATTCAGAAGCACCGGACGTAGCCCCCCAGACCCGCCCGCGACTGCGACCGGCAGAATATCGCCGAACGTGCGCGAAACATACTCGAACCCGCTGATTGGTTCGTTGATGTAACCGTTGACGCGCAGCGCACTCAGCGCGGGAACGATGGCATACCACGAGGTCAGATCAAGGGGCAGCGTCGACCTTGACAACGCCCAGAAAATCAGATCACCGACCCGCGAGATCCCGCCCTCCCTGCCGACCTTCGGAAGCGTCCGGAAACCGGGATCCCATGAAATCCAATACTGATCCGAGTCATGCTCCAGGCCCGAGGTACTCAGTACGTCTACCGAGGTAAATAGTTCACCCTGCAGATCGGGCACTACTTCGATCACCTCGCGTCTGGTGTTGCCGGCGTTGTCTCGGATCGTGACGGACTGCCGCTGTACTGGATGGCCCGCTATTACAAGTCGCGTCGGATTTGCCAACGTGTTGTTGCCGACCTCATACGGGTAGGCAGGGGAGCCGGCCCGATCTGCTGCGCCAGGGGAACCGAATACCACCGGCAGCCCTTTCCCGTCGTGGCGACGCACTCGATCAGCGGTTCCCAATGTGCCCGAAACCGTAGCAGGGAAACGGAAAGGCGAGAACGTCCGATCGCCCAGTACGTTGCTGGTATCGGTGGTGTTCAGGCCCTCTACCGATGCGGTGACCGTTCCCGTGGGAAGATTCGGATCGCCGTATTGCGGCTCTCGTAGGGGGCCGTCCACGATGATCTCCCGCATGGCGAACGGCTGCACCGCTACGCCCTGCCGCGCAGTCACGTATGCGACCTCCGCGTGGGCCCCGTCTATTCTGAATCCGCGACGCCGATATGCCACAAGATCCACCGGCAGCACTACCCGGATCGCAGCCCGCGCACCCCGCTGCTGCTGCGACAATCGGCCGATCGACTCGTCAATGTCGAGCGGTGTCTCGCACGTCCTAAGCTTGATCGGCTGCCCGTCCTCGTCGAGCACGACGATCCGACGGTCTGCAAATCGCCATACGTGGCCGGCAAATCGCACGGTCACGAGGAAGACGATGTCAGCGTTGATCCATTCCGACGGCGGGATCATTAAACGACCTCGTCCGCGACCAGCTGGGCGATGCGCACCAGCTCGCCCGAAAACTCCGGCCCCCTGATATTCTCGACGCTGACCTCGCCCGACAGCCGGGCGAGCATGAACTGCGCCCGCCGGTTGTACACGTCGACCGTGGCCCCGTCGAGCTTGTTTATGGTGCGCAGCACGACGACCGGCCGATCCGGACCGTCGACCTCCCGCAGCAGGCCCTCGACCTGCGATCCCGTGTCGTGCTTGGTTCCGCTGGGTTCGGCGTTCGCGTTGGTGTTGAGCATGAGAAAATCGGGCGACCCTTCGCCGTTGTCGTGCTGCCCCTGAAAAACGCCGTCCGTCCATGCCTGGACGTACTGACGGCGCGGATCGCCCCGTCGTGCCGTCCGGGTGGTGCCGTCCGGTGCGGTCTCGGTGGTGGTGTTCGCCTCGGTGGTCGTCTGCCATCCGAAGGCGGGCGGCGTTCCGAAGACCTCGACCCGGGCGAAATGCAGCAGCCCGATCTCGAAATACCCCTCGGGCGTGTCCTGCGCGTTGATGGAGATCCGCCACCCGGAGTAGTGAGAACCCAGCAGATCGATCCGGACGGCCACGTCGCGAGGGACGATCTTGCCGGCGTTCGTTGCCGTGGCGGTGTCGAGGCCGTCGAGGATGAACTCGGCAATCCGTGCGGTGCCACTGGTGCCCAGGACGCCCGCCGAGTGATCGGCGATGCGGTAAGCGTTGGCGCCCCACTCGATGCAGGACCCGGCGAACTCTCCGGCCTCTACGTATGTCGTCGACCCTGTAGCGCTGGCGGGTCGCACGCTATCCCCTGACCCTGTCAGGTTGCCGGCGTCGAGGCGAGCGTCGACCGTTGCGAGCGTCTGCCACGCCGTACCGTTGTACCCGTCGATCGTGAACCGGCCGAAGTTGATCCCAATCAAGGTGATCAGCACTGCGTCGGACATGATCCGGGGTCGGCCGTTCGTCGTCAGCTGCACCGCCAGCGCCTGGGCGTTGGTGTTCGTCGACCTCCATCCAACGCGCGCCGCGGGCGACTCACTCCAGAACGTCGAGGCCAGCGCGTACCGGTACCTCGGATCGATCTGCCATTCCTCGCCGACCCGGCCCGGCCCCCGCGTGGCGCTGATGGTGATCCCTTTCGATACAAGCGCGGCGAACGGGGGCGGGGCCCAATCGCGGCCGATCAGGTCGTCGGGGTTGGTGAACCCTTCGGAGAAGCCACGCCCCGCCTCGGCGTCGGTCACGTAGTGCCATTCGAACCACTCGGACGAGGCCGTCGCGCTGTCATGTCCGAAGATGATCCGATTGTTGGCAGAGGGCGAACCGGCGGCGGCGATGGTCGCCCCGTCCACTGCAACGGTCCAGGTCCGATCGATGTCGTTATCGTACGTCCGATACGCGGCGGTCAGCTTCCCGCTGCGCATGCTGACGAAATACTCGCGGGTCACGCTTCCGGGAAGGTTGATCGTGGCCAGCACGGTACCCGCGGCGATGTCCCGGATCGTGGTGGAGCTGCTGCCCACTCTAATCTCGATCTCGTGCTCGGTGCTGCCGTCTGCCAGCCGCAGACCCACATACACCTTGCCCAGGGCCACCGATACCGTCTTGAACGCGAAACGCGCGATCAGGGGTTCCGATACTGCCCCGGGTGGGTTGATATGGAATGTGCGCGTGCCCGACGTGCTGGTGATCTCTAGTTGCGGTTCACTCGTCGAGATCGAACTCGCGGAGGTCCCCGAGGTGGTCAGACTCCAGCCGACCGCATTGGGGACGTCGAACGGAAAGCCAGTACGAGACCAGCTAGCCCGACGGGCGATGGCGCTGAACTGGTCCAGACCTGGGATCGTGATCGTCGTATGACCGCCACCGTACAGGGCCACCAACGATTCATCCAGCGTCGTTCCCGATGACTCATGGGTGGCGGCCATGACCAGCTGACCGGCCCGGAACGTCGCCGCCAACGCATTCGGCCGCGTGTCGGCGTCGGCCATGTTGATCAATGACGAGAACTGAATCGTACCCGATAGAGGGCTGGGGAACGACCCGAGCGGCTCCCACGTGCCCGCGTTGTCACGGCTGCGACTAATCGCGATCATGCCCTCGGTGCCCGCTGCTGCGTTGTCGAACTGCACGATCTGAAACAACGCCCCGCCGCTATCGACCACGATCTCGTTGATGCCGCCGAGCTGCACCTTCCCTGCGGTGTCATAAAATCCGACGTCGAATCCGCCGTAGTCAGGGGTATTGAGACCTGCCGCATCACTGAGCGGAGAAAGCGCAGACGCCAGCCGATATAGGCGCACCTTGTTGTCGGCGGGTCCACCATGGATCGCGACGATAAACTGCCCGCCGCTCACTGCGACAGCCGGGAAACCCCAAAAGCTCGTTGATCCGTTGATCTCGATCGTTAGTAGCGCCTCGCCATTGCCCGGCCCTGCAGCCTGTAGGCACGAGGATCGAAACGTGGCCGACGTATTGTTGGCAATCAAGTGTGCCACGAGGAGCACCTGCCCACCTGCAGCGGCAGCACGGATCCGGCCGAGTGCAAACCCGGCCGATCCCGCCCCTGGTGTGCCCGAGATGTCGACGGGTACAGATAGCGCCCCCGTGGCCGTCGTAGTCCAGTTGACGCCGTCGTCGGTGCTGCGCTCGACCCGGATCTGCGCGAGGTTCGCCGCGTCCTGCACCCAGTAGAACACCTGCACCGACTGATCGGGCATCGGCACAACAGCAGCACGCGGGCGCACCAGGAGGCCGGATCGGACGGTGACCGTAGCCCAGGACGAGGATCCCAGCGTGCGACGGTACACGCGCAGCGTAAAGGTGGACGCGAACTGCACCGAAGCCACGACGATCACGGTGCCGTCGGCGGTCGTGCATACGTCGACCTCCTCGTGATCCTGCGCGGTCGTCGTTCCCCAGCTGATCCCCTCCATGTGCGACACGATCCCAGGATGATCCCAGCCGAAGTAGGGCGTCACGCCGCGAGGCCGCCACGCCCACGCCCCCTGCCCAGGGCCGACCAGCCCGCCACGCACGGCCCGCACGTCGATCGCATCCGCGGCCGTCATGCTACCGCCAGCGGTCAGCACCAGCGCCGTCCCCGTCTGCTGCGGCACGGGCACCCCAGGAACCGGCCCCGCTTGCGTGGCGGTGGTGTTCGCCGTCCAGATCGAAGAGGAGGCATCGAGACGCCGATCGGGCATCCCGAGACCCTGGTAGCGGTTCCGGCTGCGGTCGCTTCCCATTCAATACCCCCGCTGGCCAATCGGGTATTCCCGCTGCCGGTCGAACGCTCGCGTCAGTCTACCGCCGCGCCCCAGTTCGTCGCCCATGAACCGGTCGAAATGGCGGAAGGCATCCACGACGACAACGCGCGGCGCGATGTCCTCGCCCCTGTTCAACGCCCGCACGCCCTCGGCGCCGAGCGAGGCGGTGGCCGTGCGATTCAATACAGCCTCCCCCGCGAGCAATCGGGCGGGCTGCTGGTCCGGCATGGGGGCGCCGACGATCCCACCCGTCACCATACCGCCGACGTCGAATGACGGCTGCTGCGCGGCGATCATACCCACCCGAACAGCGCCCGCGGCCGCCACCAGACCGGCGATCGCGGCCGACGCCGGAAACCGGTAATCCTTAAACGCACGGGCCGCGCCGGCCTGGGTCGACATGATCGCGTCTGCAATGTTGAGGGCCTTCGCAACGCGGAACGACCGCAGCGCGCCCTCGCGGTTCGTCTTTGCCTGATTGTTCGCGGCCATCATGAACGCCGAGGCCGAGGTCGAGATCAGCGCCTGCGACGATGACAGGATCGCGGCGTTGGTGCGCTGGCGGATCGCGAGTTCCGCGTCGGCCTCCGCCTGGATGTCGGCGAGGCGTTTCGCCCGCGTTTCATCCCGGAGCGCCTGGATCTCGCTGATCCGTTGTTCCTCCAGGTCGAACCCCAGGGCGAGCGTCTGCTGCGACGTGCCGAGCGTTTCCTCGATCTCGCGGAGCTGTGCGAGGCGCTCGGCGTATTTCATGTTCACCAGATCGAGCGATCCGGCCTGCTCTCGGGCGAGCTGCTGCTCGATACCGGCGAGGCCCGCCTCGGCGGCCTCGACCTCACGGGCGCGCCGCTCGGCGGCGGCCTCGGCCTCCTGCTGCGCAGTTTTCGCGGCGGCGTCGCGTTTCTTCTGCTCGGCAGCCTCAGCGGCGGCGGCCTCTTTCGCGCGGGCGGCGCTCATGCGCTCAAACAGTCGATCCGTGCCCGCTTCGATCGCAGCGTCGCGCTGCTGCTGCGCCTGTGCGAACCGCGCGCGATCGGCGTCGAGCTGCTGCCCGACTTTTGATAGCTCGGCATTGAGGGCGATGCGGCGATCGGTCGACGTTTCGATGCTACCTAGCTCGTCGCGTATCGCCTGCTGCCGCCTCTCCCCCTGCGCCACCGCGATCGATGCGTCTCGGATCAGTGCGTGCGACTGCGCGGCGATGGTTTCGACCATCTTTTGTCGCGCCGATTCCTCCGCGCTGATCTCGCCCGTCAGGACCGCGACCTCACGCTCCGCGTCGCGGGTTGCCTTAGCCAATGCGGCCTCGGCGCGAGCGTGGCCCGCAGCGGCGGCCTGGGCGCGCTCGTGCGCTGTCGTGGCCTCCTCGACCCGGGCCGTCAGGCGTCCGGATGCTTCGGCACTTTTCTCCGCGGCGTTCGTAAACACTGCGAAGGCTGCAGCCGCTCCGGCCGCTGCAACGCCGACAGGTGCGAGCACGGTCGCGGCCGCAGACAAGGCCGACAGGACCGCCGGCATCATAACCTGCACGACCTGGAGACCCTGTTGGATGAGAACCGTAAATGGCGACGCGCCCGCACTCAGCTGCGCGATCACGTCGGGGATCTGCATTGCTACGGCCTGGGTGCCCTGCGTCAACGTGGAGATCGATTGCTTGCCGGCGGTGGCCATCGAACGGGTGGCGCGGGTCGTCGAGGTCGTGATCTGCCGATTGGCGCGGGCTGCAGCCTTGGCGCTCTGCACTGCGATCTGCGCCTCAGCCCGTGAAAACTGCGTCACCATGCGAGAGGCGGCGCGGCTCGCCTCCTTCTCGGTGATCCCCGGCAGCTTCGCCATCTCCGCTTGAAACTCGGATACACGGGCTACGACGTTCAGGGCGACGCTACGATTGATCGCGGCCATGGGTCAGTCCTTCGCGAGCGCGTCGCCGGCCCGCTGCGCGATCCGCGTCAGCGTGGGATTGGTTGCGCCGTCAGCATACCGCCGCCAGATCCGTGCGGTCGACCGGCTCCGCAGCGTATAGGGGGCGGCCGACTCCAGCGTATTGATCCACTCATTCGGGCGGCTCTGCTGGGTGCTGAATGAAAGCAGCGATTTCGAGAGACCGGTTTTCACGGGCCAGAGCCTGCGCAGAGTTCGGAAACCTGACGGCATCTCAATATCAAACGATCTGGCCACCTTCTCGGTGCTGCCGTCGACGATCCTCTGGGCGGCAATGTCCGCGCCCGTAGGCTCTAAATCGTAACGGTTGCCGGATTTATGGGGGACCGACTGGATCCGGACCCGCTGAATAGTGATCGCGGTCGTACGTCGTGACGTCAGCAGCATCGAGGCACGGCTGCCCAGGTTTTCGCGTGCGTATGTGCTGCCGATGAATGCCGATCGGTTGCCGGTCCTGCCGTTGTAGCGTTCGTAACGACTGAAACGGAAGATCGACATCATCGCCCCCGGGCTGCTTTCGTGGCTACGTACTGCTCCAGGCTAACCCCCCGCTGCTGCTGGACGGCCCGCGTCGCGTCCCGTGTCGCCTCGCGGTCGAGGGCGAACAGCAGCACCCGCTCGGCGTGCGACAGCGACAGCCAGCGCAGCGCGTCGCCCGTCCAGCGGTGCGCCACGATCAGGCCGTCGCGGAGGGGGCGGCCGTGCCCCCCTCGGAGTTTCCCGCGGTCGCCTCGACCTCGTCCTCAGTCACCACGTAGGAGGCGCCGACGTCGTCAAGGTGTCGATAGAGGTCGGGCACCACCTCGTGCCACGGGGCGACGGTCAGCAGCACCCGGAGGCACTTAGCGCCCCAGGTCACGAGGTCGCCCTCGCGCTTCGGCATTGGCGGATCGCTGACCCACGACATACCGACAGCCGCCGCAGCGACTGCGAGCTGGTGCTCGTCGACCACGCCGGCGCGAACGCGCGACATAAAGAGCGCGAGGCGCTGAGCATCGTTCAAGGGCGCGAGCATGCGCTCGCATCCCTCCCAGGTCACGGATTCCATGGGCTCCCCTCTGCGCCTACTACACGTAGGTCGGCGCCTGATAGTTAACGTACGAGATTTCGACGGTGTCGCCTTCCTGCTGCTCCTCGATGCTAGCGGTGATGCGGGCCACCGGGAGCACGATCTGGCCTGTGTTTGTGCCGTCGGTAAAGTCGATCTGAATCTTGACGCACCACATGACGCCAAACGGATCGGTGGTGGTCGCGGACGAGAACGCGCCGGCCTTTCGGATGACGTCGAGCAGCCGCGCGGCGCTGCCGTCGGTCAGATCCTGCGCGGGCAACCGGACGGTGATCGATCCCTCCTGCGTCGCGTCCTGGCCCTTCACCATGCCCTCAAACGCGGATCGCGAGTAGATCGCGACGGCCTCGGCGTTGCCCTCGACGATATTGGACATGCTGATGCCGCCCTCGCCGGCGGGAAGTGTGAACGACTGCGGTGACCCGGCGCCGTCTTTGATCGTGACGGTGCCGTGGCGCCATGTAAACGGGTTGGCCATGGGGTGCTCCTATGCAGAGACGCCAACGACGAGCACATCGACCACCGCGGCCGCGCTCCCGTCATTGTTAGTCAGTTCCAGCTTCTTCGCGGATGGTGTGATCGGCTTCTGCCCGTCGCCGGTAGCCGTCATGATGACAACGCCACCCGCAGGCACCGGCAGGCTGCCGGACGCGCCGACGAGCCCCGTATACGGCGTGGAACCGTCCGGCGCGATCGAGACGGTCGAACCGTTCGAGGCTGCCGCCTGGATGGCGAAGATCCGCCACTCAGCCAGCCCCGCAGCGACGCCGTAGGGGTCGAGATCGGCCTGTAGGTCGACGACGGCCTGCGCCCCTCCTGCGAGGGTGATCCGTCGATGCAGCACGGTATCGGCCTGATCGGCACCAGTCCCGGCGCCCAGGATGCGCGACAGCTCGACGGCCGACAGCAGCCCGCCCGAGGTGGGGGCGGCGCCGTCGATCGTCGCGCGCACTGACAGGTTGATCCGGGTGCTACTCATAGGCTGACCTCGTGCAGCAGGGTAACGCCTACGATAACTTCCAGGGCGAGCTGCTCGTCGACTGGCGCCAGCTGCACCAGCTGCCGCGGAACGACGCGCCCGAGGCCGCCCAGGTATCGGGACTCTGCGCAGAGGGCGCGCAGCACGTCGGCGGCGCAATCGATCGCGAGTTTCAGATCGGCATCCTGCGACGTGGCGCGCAGCTCGTACCGCACTGACACGTCGACAGCTGCGCGGCACTTCGCGACAAGGCCCTCGGCCCCTCGGGCGAGGTCGTCGACCTCGGACACCTGCGGGATGATCAGGTATTCGAGGTGCGCCGTCGCGTCTTGCTCGGGCAGTTCGAAAGGCGTAATCGCCCGCCGGAACGAATCCACGACCCGCCCGGATGTGTCGCGCTGGTAGGGCGCGGCGTCGAGCGCGTCAAGGCGGGCCTGCATGGCCTCGATCGCCAGCGATAGCGACGAGATCGGCACCGGCTACCACTTCCACCCGGCGCCACGCACCAGCCCGAAGCGAGCCGACGAAATGGGCACGGGTGACGGCATTACGTTGGGCTGGATCAGCACGGCGGGCCGCTCACGGCGTTCGGTGTCGTCGACCTTGCCGTCGTGATCATAGTCGGTCGTGACGTTGATCTCGCCCCATTGCCGCTCATACTGGCGCTGGTGCGTCTGGGCGAGCTGCAGGAAGTTATCGCTGTTGCGCAGCTGGTACAGCTCGCGGAAGAACCGCGCGAGGGTCAGCTCGCGGTGGCAGTCAGCGAGCACGTACGGGGACTTGATTAGATAGGTCAGATTGCCCGATTTGATCCACCGACGCACGATAACGCCCCAGGTCGCATCGATGACGGCCTGCAGGTTGATCGTGCCTTTGATGGCGGTGATCTGGCTGTACTGATCGATCAGGTCGTCCACGTCGAGGGCCGGCGCTATCGGTCGACGAGCGAGCGCCGCCTCGCGGTCGTACGTGCGGACGGTGCCGTCGGGGAGCGTCAGCGTCCACACCTCCTGCCAGCCCTCGCCGAGCACGGCGTCGCCCTCGCCCGTCAGGAGGGCACCAGACACCGTGAACGTGGCCACGCCCCCGGTGATGGTGGCGGCCGTCGTAGCGACGACAGCGGCGCCCCCAGGACCGTACAGGGCGATCGTGGCTGCCGAGGGCGTCACGGTCGCACCGTCCCGAGAGACCGGCAGAGAGATCGTGCAATCCCTCCCGATCTGCATGACGTCCGGGTAGGACGTGCGCACGCTGTACAGCGTCTCGGCGTTGGTTCCGGCCATGATGCCCCCGGGGCGTCAGATCAGGTCAGGGCGATCGTGGCCACGTACAGCAGCGTCCAGGAGGTGCCATCGCAGGACACCTTCGCGCGCTCGTTCTGGTTGATCGTGGCCACAGTCGCGCCGCCGTCATTCTTCACAACGAGGTTCTCGGAGGCGTTGGCGGCGTTGATGATCTCGTAAACGACGCCAGCACAATCCGCCTCAGCAGGCAGGGTCACGTCGCGCGCGCTGCCGCCGGGGTCAAGACGGAGGATGTTGGCGTCAGAGAACGTGACGACGCGATCGCCGGTCAGCGTCTCGTTCGTGACGGCGTTGGACATGGAGACGGGGCCGTATCCGATGTGGTCGGGCGCGCTGGACATGATGAACCTCTAAGGGTGGGGGGGTCAGGAATCGCGGCGCTGCCGCTCGGACCGTCGGCGGGCCTCTGCGACCCTCCGCTCGGCGTCAGTCTGCGACATGCCCGTCGATCGGGCAAGGTCGCGGGCGGTGCGCGCGATTGCTTCGCGCGCCCTTGTCTCGTCGGCACTCATGGCTCGCCCCCTGCTGCGCGGCGGCGCTTGCGTGCCTTTGGATCTGGCGTGGCCTCTGCGGGCACCTGTGCGGACTCATGGCGGGCGAGGTCGGCCTCGACAGCGGCCACCTTCTCGTCCCGTGCCTGCCCCGGTGCTGCCGCCTGCGCGCGTGCTACCCGCTCCCGAGCGCGGCGGATCTGCCGATCCATGATGAGGGGATTGGGCTGGGGCACCAGACCATCGGCCACAAGCGACGCCCGCCATGCGTTCGCGCGTTCGTGGTCGTATCGGAACACCTGCGACATTCCCGCCGGGGTCGGTACCGGAACCTCCCACAGTTCGGTAAACCGCATGCCGGGCCGGCGCTGCCGGTCGACGCACGGGATGCCGTAGCAATAGGTCGAGGCGTCGATACCCTCCGGGCGGTAGCGCTCGGCGATCTGCGCGGTGGGATCGAGGTATACGAATCCTTCGGATTCCTGCTGCTGACGCGCTGCCCGCCATGCAAGCCGCGGATCGCCCTCTTCGGCTCGCGTCAGCGTCCGGATGCCCTGGGCACCGGGCAGCAGCTCATGCCGCGAGAGCTGCGGAACCCAGACCGCCGCGCCGTCAACCTCCACGACCTCCCACGCGAGCGGATGCGCCCGAAGGAAGAATGCCGCGCGGCTGGCCGCGGTGATGCGTCCGCCGTCGTCGAATGGTGAGGCAGAGAACGGCGAGGCCGCCGGGCCTGCTGTCGGTGTCGGTGTCTGCGATCGGATCGGCATAGTTGGGGCTCCCCTCTAGGTTATCGAATGCGACGCGGCGCGAGGTAGCGGCGCGAGGGGAGCATGCGCAGACCCCCCGCACCGCGCCGCGAGCCGCTGATCAGGTGGTCGAGATCAGGCGCTGACCGAATGCAACCGATGAATCGGCCTTAGCGACGCCGAAGTATGCGAACGCCTCGGTAGACTGCACCTGCTGCCCGTTCTGATCCATGCCCTGCTGCACCAGCAGACCGAACTCGGGGACCGTGACGTGGGGCACGGCCGGCGCGATCCGGTCGGGGTTGGCGCTGGCCCACATGAGTGCGCCCCGGGAGTACATGAATCCCTGGAAGGCGCCGCCCGACGTGGTGATGTCAGAGGTCACGCCAATGTCGATCCCGAGGCCGAGGAAGTTCTGGTACACCCGTCCCCGCACGCCCTGGACCTGGGCGAAATCGCTGATCGAGTTCTTGAATGCAGCCTCAGCGCGCAACGAGTTGCGCAGCTGGGACAGCTGCTTTGGGTGCAGCATGAGCACGGCCTGACCGGGATCTGCGCCGTCGGTCTCGTTGTACGCTGCGACGATGTCCATAAGGTTATCAACACTCAGCGGGGTACCGGCGCCGCCCACTGCCGTGGCGAACGTGGCGCCGGTCGTGGCGACCTTCGCACGGAACGTCTTGATCCAAGAGTTGGTGATCATGCCGACGAGGCTGTCGAACTGATGAACCACCTGCTCGGCCGGCAGGGCGAGCATCCGAGCGAGGTAGGACGACTGGTAGCCGAGGCCATGGGCCGCGATCGTGATCGTGTCGTTGCCGCTGGTGAACGAGCCAAACGGGACCGCGGTGGTCTCGGTGGCGAGCGTCGTCATGGATGCATCGAACCCGAGGCCGTCGGCGAACGGGACGCGGACGGTATCGGAACCGCTACCGCCGAGGTCGCCCATGTATGCGACCGCCGAGAGATCCAGCGGGTTCAGGGCATCGGCGAGGCCCATACGGAGGCGCTCGGCGAGAATGACGGAGGCGTAGCCGAAATCGGATTCGGTATCAGCGTGACGGAACGGGCTGGCGATGGTGGCCATGGTGGGATCTCCCAGGTGCAAGGGTAAAGCGTGATCGGTGCCTTACTGCCCGTGACGTGGGAGATCCGAGGCCGTGCTCGTTGCGAGCGTAGCGGCGCGGGGGGTACGTGTCAACGCCCCTCGAACTGCGCGAGGATCTCGGCCTGCCTCTCCCGCGGCAGTGACCGATAGGCAGGGCTGCGCACGTATTCCCGCAGGGCCTGCGGCGTCATGCGGCCCGGGTCGCTGGATACGGTGCCAGCGTTGCCCGTCGGCGCAGGCCGAGGGGCGGGAGCGGGGGCGGATGTCTTCGGCATAGGGGCGGCCTCCCGGCGCAGGTGGTGGCCGAGGGCCGGATGCGTAGCGGCGCCCTCGGGATCGGTCAGCCACGACCGGAACGCCTGATCCGGGTCCTCGACCTCGACCTCGGGATCCAGGCTCTTACCGTACGCATACCGGAACAAATCGACGAGGCCGTCGTCGACGGCGCCCTCGGGGTCGGCAAGGCCGGCGCGCCGGAATGCGTCGAGGTCGTCACGGCGCCGCAGTTCGCCCCGCAGTTCGTCGAGCGTCTCCGACGCGCCGCGCAGCGTGCCGAGCTGCTGCTCGATCTCCAGCATGCGCGCCCGCGTCTCGTCGAGCTGCGCCGATTTTGCGTTGATCCGCTTCAGCGCCTCGTCCTTCGGCATGTAGTGCTCGCGGACGTATCCGCTGGTGAATGCGTCGGTGATCTCGCGACCTTCGATCGTTGGGTGTTTACTCATGCTTTCCCCTCGTGGTTATCGTCCGCGCAGGTGGCGGATCAGTGCTCGGTTTCTGGGCTTCCTCGCCCATGCGTCGTACCATGTCCGATCGACTCGGCGCAGCGTACGCAACGCCCACAATCCGCCGGCATTCCCGCCCCAGGCATGCCACGACACCCAGCCCCGCCCCTTCTGCCGCCATGTCTTCGCCTGCTTGTCGACGAGGTGACGAGACAGGAAGGACACGATCCGGCGCAGCGTCTCGACGCTGACGGGTTCCCGCGCGGCAAGTTGCGCCATGCGGCGCAGTCCCACCGACGTCAGCCCCCGCTGCGATGGTGGGACCGACAGGCGACGACGGCGCGCGCTCTCTGCTGCTCGCGCGACGCTGGCGGGTGGCTTGTATGACTCAGCCACGGCGGCGCTTGGTTGATCTGCGATGCCACGACGGCAGCAGATCGTTATCGGTGGTGTACTTCGGATTCCTCGGCTTGCCCGTGCGGACAATGCGCAAAAAAGCGTTGACGCGGGCCATAGCCCACTGATTCCGCGACGTTACGCGGGGCGAGTGCGACGACGAAAACGCACCCGCACCGCGCCGGTATACGGCCCGCAGGGTCGAGGTGCGGATCTTGCGTCCTGCCTCGGCGTCGGCGTTGTAGGCGGCCGCCTTCCCGCGCAGCGCCTTCTCGGTGGCCGCCGAGATCGTGATCTTGCCCGACCCCGTCGCGGCGCTGCCTCTCGGGTTGCGTCTGCTACCCCGTCGGCGCTCCGACCTCGTCGCGGGCGTGTCCGATGCCGGCGCCTTCCTCTGCGCTGCGCGGCCCTGTAGCAACGCACGATCCCGCGCGCGCTTGCGCGAGGCGGCATTTCCCACCGTGTACCGGTACCGGGTGCCAGATCGGCCCCAACGGTAGAACGGCCCCCGCTCGTCGGTTCCGCGCATGACAGGCACTAGCGTCTCCGGCGCCGCGGCTTCGGCTTCGGCGTTGCCTTGATCTTGCGCTTCGGCTTCGGCTTCGGCTTCGGTTTCGTCTTCGGCTTGGATCCGTAATGCATGATCACTCCTCTCCCATGTCGTCGTCATGATCGCCCATGATCAGGCGGATCGCCTCTGCGATTGATGCCAGCCCGATGGCGTCACCTTCGCGCGCCAGCCGTTCGCGGAGCACGACCAGCTCCTCGACAGCGGCGCGCATGTCCTCGGCGTGCTCTGCTGGAATGACGACGCCCGCGTCGTCGTCTGCCGCCTCTCGCATCCGCGCGAGCTGCGCCTCGTCGGACTGTACCCGCGTCAGAGCGGCGAGGGCATCCTCGCGGCTGGCGCCTGGGTGGTAGGTCATCCAGAGATCGACCTGTGAGATCAGCCCGGCGTCGCGCTCGAAAGCGAGCTGCTCGCGGTGCGCCTTCTTCTCGTCGGGCGTCTCGGTGGTCGACGTATAGACAACGCTGTAGCCGGTCTCGTGGAACGTTGATCCGGCCGCGAGGTTTGACAGTAGGGCAAACAGCCGCACGAGGCGC
>CEPH01009772.1_pt1 | contig 20205 bp, 18 predicted proteins | sample 530571 | NCBI WGS metagenome assembly CEPH01 (sample SAMEA2620413, study PRJEB7988) | marine metagenome | biome: marine biome (ENVO:00000447); feature: surface water layer (ENVO:00002042); material: "saline water (ENVO:00002010), including plankton (ENVO:xxxxxxxx)" | depth 5 m | reverse complement strand
AACCCGATCTCAGCGAGGATCAGCCACCAGAAGAACCGGGATGCGCGGCTCTCGCGCATCCGATCGATCAGCCGGAGCCGGTACCAGGCCCCGAGCAGCCCCATGGCGACGAGCGCGACGATCTTCAGGGCGAGGATCGCGCCGTACGGCGAGAGCATCGCCTCCCACGTCACGACGCCGATGACACCGCGCACGTACCCGGATGCCGCGACGACCACGAACGCCACTATCGCGATGGTCGAGTACCGGCGCAGCACTGTCGTCATCCGCTCGGCGGGCAGCAGGGGCCGGATGACGATGAGCAGCAGCAGTCCCCCGAGCCAGAGAGCCGCTCCTTCGATGTGGAGCACCGTGGCCATCACCGCGGCGTTGTGGTTGGCCTCCTCTCCCGAGTGGCCCTGCGTGCCCACCGGGACGAGGGCAGCGATCGCGAGGATAGCGACCAGAAAGGTTCCCGTCCACGAGCGGACCGCGAAGGTGAGCACCGTCAGCAGTGCCCCGAACACCGTGGTGAGCAGCCACGCGCGACCGAGTTCGGTGTCGGTGAGGAACTTGCCGAACTGCGCCCCGAACTCGGGGCCGAGCGTGACCTGTGCGTTGAAGGCGTCGATGAACGTGAAGAAGCCCGTGACACCGGCGGCGACGGTGAAGACGGCTGCCGAGACGGATGCCACGTCCAGGGCCACATCGAAAGCCCTGTCGCCGGCCTTCAGGGCGAACAGGGCCAGGATCAGTGATCCCAGCAGCCCGGCTGCCGCGAGGTTGAAGATCAGCGTCGTGGTCGGCAGACCCCAGCGGACCACGGGTCCGGCATCTGCGATCACCAGCGGCGCGGCGCCGCCGCCGTACGCGAGGGAGGCCACCATCACGACGACGGCGACCGTCACGAGCGTCGCCGGGCCGATCGCCCGCAGCAGGCGGGAATCCATCCCCTCAGCCTACGCGCGCGAAAGGGGAGCATCCGCGGACGGACGCTCCCCTTTCGAGGTGAAGACGATAGGTCTTACTTGGCGGCAGCCTTGAGCTTGGCGCCGGCCGAGACCTTCACGCGCTTGCCGGCGGGGATCTTGATCTCCTCACCGGTCTGGGGGTTGCGGCCCGTGCGAGCGGAGGTGGCGACCTGCTCGAACGAGACCCAGCCCGGGATCGACACCTTGCTGCCCTTGGCGACGGCCTCGGCGACAGTGGTGAACAGCGCGTCGACGACGCCCGAAACGGTGGCCTGGCTCTGACCGGTCGCGCTTGCGATGCTCGCGACGAGCTCGGTCTTGGTGATGGACTTTTCAGCCATTGTGGTTGTCCTCCAAGGCGGTGAAGTCCCCGCCCTCGTGCATGGACCGAAAGCTAGGTGGCTCTCGGCTGGTCTCTTGCCGACCGACCTCGAATATACCCACGAACCCCGGAATTCCGCGGATTTCGCGGGCATCGGCGTCCGATTCGCGGCGTGTCGCGTCACGGAAGTGACGCGTGTGACTCCCGTGACTGTCCGCCCCCCTCTCGCCGAGACTGCAACGTGCCCGCGAGACGGGTGCGCCGGAGCGAGGTCTCGCGGGGACGTTGCAGTCTCGCGGGGGAACGCCAGAGCGAAGGAACGCGCAAGGCCCGACATCCGTGAGGATGCCGGGCCTTGCGTTCGCGGGCTGGCTTACCAGCTCGACAGTGCTTGTTCGCGGGCTGGCTTACCAGCTCGATTTGGTCACACCGGGCAGCTCGCCACGGTGGGCCATGTCGCGGAAACGCACACGCGAGATGCCGAACTTGGTCAGCACGCCGCGGGGGCGACCGTCGATCGCGTCACGGCTGCGCAGACGCACCGGCGACGCGTTGCGGGGAAGCTTCTGCAGGCCGACGCGAGCGGCTTCGCGCTGCTCGTCGGTCGCGTTCGGGTCCACGAGCTGCTTCTTGAGCTCGAGGCGCTTGGCGGCGTAGCGGTCCACGACCTCCTGGCGCTGCTTGTTGCGCGCGATCTTGCTCTTCTTAGCCATGGATCAGCGCTCCTCTCGGAATTCGACGTGCTTGCGGATGACCGGGTCGTACTTCTTGAGAACGATGCGGTCAGGGTTGTTGCGGCGGTTCTTGCGCGTCACGTAGGTGTACCCCGTGCCGGCGGTCGAGCGCAGCTTGATGATCGGACGAACGTCCTGAGCCTTCTTCGCCATTAGAGCTTCACACCCTTCGCGATGAGGTCCTTCACAACCGACTCGATGCCGCGCGCGTCGATCACCTTGATGCCCTTGGCGGACACGTTCAGGGTGACCTTACGACCGAGCGAGGGCACGTAGTAGGTCTTCTTCTGCACGTTCGGGTCGAAGCGGCGCTTCGTCCGGCGGTGCGAGTGCGAGATGTTGTGACCGAAGCCGGGAACCGCTCCAGTCACCTGGCACACTGCAGCCATGGTGATGTCTCCTTCTGTACCGTGACACCGGACGGTGCCACCCAAGATCCCTTGTCTGCATCTCGTTCCATACGTCGACACCGCCCGGAACACCGGTCGTTGAGCGAACGAAGGGAGACGAAACGCGAACTGCGTGCTGGAGTGCGCGCAGACAAAGATTCAGTTTAGCACGGCGCTGCCCCCAGCCCGTCGGCGCGGGGTCGGGGACGGCGTGATCGACGTGCAGGTCAGACCGGCGGCAGAAGGATGTCGCGCACGATGTGGTCGAGCTGCTCGTCGGCGTCCAGGAACTGCCGCAGTGTGCGCACCGTCGCCCCGAACGTGTCGAACTCCTCCGGGGTCATCCCATCGACCTCGTAGGCGCGGACGAACTCGGGCACCTGAGCGATGAGGGTTTCGATGATCTGAGGGTCGACCGGAACCGAGATGCGGTCCTCCGCATAGATCCCGTTCTCGTTGATCCGGGCCTGCCAGTCGAACGGCGGCGAAACGACGAGATCGCCGCCCTGCAGCTCGGACCAATGCATGTGGTTGCGGAATGCCGCCGAGAGGACCCGCGACCGGAACCCGCGCTCCTGGAAGACCGCATACGTCTTCTTGAGCGCTGCGACGCCGGCCCACTCGAGGTATCCGGGATCCACGAGGATCCGGTTCTTCTGGGTCCAGGCCTTGAGCCAGTCATCCAGGCGTCCACCCATGATCGTGACGACAGAACCGAACTCGCGCTCGGGCAGACCCTCGGCTGCGCGACGGTCGAGTCCGCGTTCGATCGCCTCTGCAGCGGCGACTGCCTGCGGCACCGTGAAGGACACGGTGACGTTGATGCTCACGCCTCGATAGGTCGCCTCCTCGATCGCCCGCAGGCCCACGGAGGTCGCCGGGATCTTGACGATGATGTTCTCGGCGAGCGAGCTGAAGTGGACGGCCTGAGCGACCAGGGCGTCCGCGTCTCGGTGGAGGCGAGGGTCGGTCTGGATCGACAGGCGGCCGTTGCGACCCCCGCTGGCATCGAACGCCGGCTTCAAGAGTGCGGCCGCGTGGATCGACAGCTCCTCGACGACCTTCCACCCCAGCTCCGACTCGGATGCCGTCGGGTACTCGCGCGCAAGCTCGGCGATGCGGGGAGCCCACTTGGGAAGGTCCGCTTTGACTGCGGCGAGCGCGATCACCGGGTTGCACGTCGCCCCGACGGCGCCGAAATCGATCGACTGCTCGAGCTCGCGAGGATCGGCGGAGTCGTTCCACAGCACGGTGACGAACTGCTCCGTTGCAGCGCGAAGTGGCAGGTTGTCGGTGGTCACGGTCATCGTGCCCTCCCAAAGGTCGGAATGTAAGGACATACCGATGTTAGTCGTTCAGGATGCCTGGAGGAAGACCCAGATAACCAGACACCTGCTGACAAATCGGCCCTCGTGTACAGTTGTGCAGACAAACTGATGTCAGCGTTGATCCGGAGTGTCCATGCCCCAGGCCGAGCATCCGCTTCCCCAGGACTTCTTCCTCGATCTCGATCGATCCAGTCCGATCCCGCTGTACTTCCAGATTGCCACCAAGCTTGAGGCGGCGATCTCCGACGGAACGTTGCCCGCCGGGGCGCGTCTGGAGAACGAGATCTCTCTCGGTCAGCGGTTCGGACTCTCTCGGCCGACCATGCGCCGCGCCATCCAGGAGCTCGTCGACAAAGGACTGCTCGTTCGTCGCCGGGGCATCGGGACGCAGGTCGTGCACGGGCAGGTCACCCGCAACGTCGAGTTGACGAGCCTCTACGAAGATCTTGCCCGCAGCGGGCAGAAGCCGCTGACGCGGCTCATCCGCTATGAGCTCGGCGAAGCGGACGAACAGCTCGCCGCCGTGCTCGGGGTGCCGGTCGGCGACCGCGTCCTGCACGTGACGCGGCTTCGGCTTGCCGACGGTGTGCCGCTGGCCGTCATGGACAACACCCTCCCGCGCGATTTCAGTGACATCACGGCCGAGGACCTGGAGAAGCACGGTCTGTATCAGCTCTTGCGCACTCGGGGTGTCACGATCCGTGTGGCCAAGCAGCGCATCGGCGCACGAGCCGCGACGGCCAAGGAGAGCGAGCTTCTGCAGGTGCCCCGTCACGGCGCCCTCCTGACGATGGCACGGACGGCCTTCGACAGCTCCGGCCGCGCCGTCGAGCACGGCGAGCACTGCTACTCCCCCGATCTCTACTCATTCGAGATCACCCTCGTCGATCGCTGAGAACCAGGGCCCGCACGGACCGAAGCGGCCCGCGCACACGCACGGACCGCCTCTGCTGTGGATACGTCGCGGATCAGCCGATGAGTTCGCGCAGCTTTGCCAGCTGGAAGGCCGACACCTCGTCGGCGCGCTCGTCCTCGGCGAAGACGTTGGACACGATGAGCGCGTCCTCACGATCGAGATAGCCGATCGCCCGAAGGGTGTCGAACAGCTCGGTCCAGTCGACGTCTCCGTCCCCGATGGCCAGGTGCTGATGCACGCGGGCCGCGTTGCCGGGCGGGTTCGAGATGTAGCGCAGGCCGTGCGAGCGGGTGTGGTCGAAGGTGTCCGCCGTGTACACAGCGCCCAGCCGGTCGCCGATCTCGGGAAGGAGAGTCGCGGCGCGATCGCCGTAGTGGAAGGTGTGGGACGCCACATACACGAACCCGACGGCCGACGAGTTGAGCCCGCGCAGCACACGCCAGGCCTCGAGGCCGTCCTCGACGAAGTCGTCCGGGTGGGGATCGACGTTCAGACGCAGACCCTCTGACTCGATGACCGGAAGGAGCTCCTCCATCGACCGGTAGAAGGCGGCCTCCGACTCCTCCGAGCGCTCGGGCCGGCCGGAGAACTCCGTGTTGATCACGGGGATCTCCAGCTCCACGGCGAGCTGGATCATGCGTCGGAAGTTGCGGACCGCGGCCTCGCGCTGCGGCTCGTCCGGCCACGAGATCCGCTGCACGGGGAGGATGGCGGGAATCGCCACCCCGGCGTCGGAGGCAGCCTTCTTCAGCTTCGCCACCAGCGCGTCATCGGCCTTGGGGTACCGGAAGAACGGTGTGAAGTCGACATGCGGAGTGAGCTGTAGGAACTCGTAGCCGAGTCGAGCTGCGACCTCGGGGAACTCGAGCAGACCGAAATCGTGATGGTAGGGCGTGGGGTCGAGCGCGATGCGGACCATGTATCTCTCGTCTCTGTGTCTCTCGTCTTTGGGAGTCAGGCGTAGAAGGCCGGACGGGGGTCGTTGGGAACGGTGATGATGCCGCCGTCGAGTGCCTGCACTCCGGCCTCGCACGCCAGTGCGACGCGGTAGCCGTCCCACGCGTTGGGCCCGTCGACAAGCACACCGTCGTGGATCGCATCGACCCACTGCTGGAGCTGACGGTCATACGCGGGCGCGAAACGCGTGGCGAAGGAGGTGTGATCGCCGATGCGGAACTCCCCGTCCTTCCAACGCTGGAGACCCGATGGTTGACCGATCCGCGCGAGCCCGGCCTCGAAGACGGCTTCGGTGCCGACCTGGTAGCCGAACTGCGTGCTCACGTTCATCTCGACATCCACCAGGATGCCGTTCTCGAGCTCCATGAGCACGAGGATGGGCTCGCGGAGGTGGGCCGGGGTCAGCGAGTTGCGCCGCGGGTACTTGACCTCGACCGACACGACAGGACTGCCCGCAAGCCACGGCACGATGTCGAACTCGTGGACGACGGAGTCGTTGATCAGCATCTGCTGCGTATACGAGTCGGGCACCGCGGGGTTGCGGTGCACACAACGCAGCATCAGAAGCTCACCGGAGTCCCGCGAGGCGATCAGGTCGCGCAGGGCACCGTACTCGGCGTCGAAGCGTCGCATGAACCCCACCTGGATGTGGGGGCGGTCCAGCGTCTGCTCCAGGTCCATCACCCGTCGCGCCGATTGCGAGTCCGGAGTCAGCGGCTTCTCACAGAGGATCGGCAACCCGGCCTCGAGCGCCGGCACCAGGACTGCCTCGTGGAAGCGTCCAGGAGTCGCCACCAGGACGGCATCCACCGCGTCTTGCGCGATCGCGTCCTCGATCGAGGCGAAGGCGGCGCTGCCGGGTGCGTCCGCTGTCGCAGCCACGGCCCGAGCGGTGTCCGGCTCGATGACCGCGGAGACCACGGCACCGCTGATGCGCGTGGAGATGCGCTGGATGTGGTCCGCGCCCATGAGGCCGGCGCCGACGACTCCGATTCGAAGGTCGCTCATCGTTGTTCTTCTTTCTGGGGTTGGGTCCGCCTCAGCCGAGGAGCGGCTTCTGGTGCGCCTGCTGCTCGAGGTACTCGGCGCGCGCCGACTGCGTGGCGGCCAGCGTCGAGACCTCGGGGACCGGAACGTCCCACCAGCCGGCGCCGTCGGGCGCGTAGATGAGGGGATCGCTGTTGATGTGGATGAAGGTCGACCGGTCGGATGCCTTCGCCGTCGCCATCGCGGCCGCAAGGTCGTCGATCGCCGACGGACCGGGCTCGATCTCGATGACATCGAGCCCGTAGCTGCGCGCGTTCATGGCGAGATCGACAGGGAGGATCTGGTCGCCCTGGAAATTGCGGGCAGTCTCGTCGTAGGTGCGGTACCAGGTTCCGAAGCGCTCCGACCCGACGGTCTCCGACAGATGACCGATCGAGGCGTATCCGTGGTTCTGGATGAGCACGACGATGAGCTTGATGCCCTCTGCGACGGCAGTGACCAGCTCGGTGCTGAGCATGAGATACGAGCCGTCACCGACCATGACGATCACGTCGCGGTCGTCACCGTCGGCGAGCAGGCCGCGCTTGGCCCCCAGGCCGCCGGCGATCTCGTAGCCCATGCAGGAGTACGCGTATTCGACGTGATATCCCAGCGGATCGCGCACACGCCAGAGCTTGTGCAGATCCCCCGGGAGAGATCCAGCGGCCTGGACGATGACGTCTTCGGGAGCACTCGCTGCCTGCACGGTGCCGATGATCTCCGGCTGGCCCGGCAGCGCCAACCCCGAGGGGGCGAATGCGTCGTCGACGAGCGCATCCCACTGCGCCTTGTGCGCAGCGATGGTCTGTGCGTAGTCCGCGGAGACCTCGAAACCTTCGAGTTCGATGATCAGCTCGGCGAGCGCTTCGCGAGCATCCGCGATCACCGGCAGCTGTGAGCCGTGCTTGTAGGCATCGAAGGAGGCGACATTGATGTTCACGAACACGACGTCCGGGTTCTGGAACGCGGTGCGCGATGCGGTCGTGAAGTCGCTGTACCGGGTCCCGATGCCGATGATGACGTCGGCTTCGGCCGCCAGCCTGTTGGCCGCGAGCGTGCCGGTCGCGCCGACGCCGCCGAGGTACTGCGGGTGGTCCCAGTCCAGCACTCCGCCGCCGGCCTGCGAGGTGCCCACGGGAATCCCGGTCGACTCGACGAGCTCTCGCAGCTGGTCCTCGGCGCTCGAGTAGAGCACGCCGCCGCCCGCGACGATGAAGGGCTTGCGCGCCGCTCTGATCGCCGCGACCGCGCGAGCGAGGGCCGCGCGCTCGGGCAGGGGGCGACGGATGTGCCATTCGCGGTCCTGCAGGAATTCCACGGGAACGTCCATGGCCTCGGCCTGGACGTCCTCGGGAAGGGCGATGGTCACGGCACCGGTCTCCGCCGGGTCGGTCAGAACGCGCATCGCGTTGAAGGCGATGGAGAAGAGCTGCTCCGGACGCTGCACCCGGTCGAAGAACTTGGACAGGGGTCGGAACGCATCGTTCACGGTCAGACCGATGTCCCAGGGCTGCTCCAGCTGCTGGAGGACGGGGTCGGCGACGCGCGTTGCGAAGGTGTCGCTGGGCAACAGCAGCGCGGGAAGTCGGTTGGTCGTCGCCAGGGCCGCACCGGTGAGGAGGTTGGTCGCGCCGGGACCCACAGATGCGGCAGAGGCGAACGTGCCGCGGCGCCGATGCATGCGGGCATAGCCCACGGACTGGTGGACCATGGCCTGCTCGTTGCGCGCCTGGTAGTAGGGCATGAGGTCGGGCTGCTCGACGTTGGCCTGCTTGAGCGCCTGGCCGATTCCCGCCACGTTGCCGTGGCCGAAGATCCCGAACATTCCGGGGATCGTCCGCTCGCGGATGTCGCCGTCGACCGTCCACTGGTGGCCCAGGAACTCGACGAGCGCCTGGCTGACCGTCATCCGTCGTGTGGCACCCATCAGTGCTGCTCCTTCGAGTCGGTGGTGTAGGGAAGTCGGGCATCGACGCCCTGGGTCTCCCAGGTGTCCCGGACCCACGCGTGCGCGGGGTCGTCGCTGATGAGCCAGATCCGTTCCTCATCGGGCCCGGCCATCACATTGAGGTAGTAGAGGTCGTAGCCGGGGGCCGCAACGGCCGGCCCGTGGTAGCCGTAGGGGACGAGGGCGACATCGCCGGTTCGCACCATCGCATTGATGTCGATGTCCCCCGCGGGTGAGGAGTACGTACTGAACAGGCCGAAGGAGGCATCCGTGGGGGCCGCGACCACGCTGCCGCGGGTCGGCGCCGTTTCGAAGTAGTAGATCTCCTCGAGGCGCGACTCGTGACCCGGGTCGTGCTCGTCGTGCTTGTGCGGCGGATAGGACGACCAGTTGTCGGCGGGGGTGATGACCTCGCAGACGATCAGGCGCGCGGCATCCAGTGCCTGCGGGGTACCGAAGTTGTGCACCTGCCGGCTCGATGCTCCGGCGCCGCGGAGCTCGACCGGGGTGTCGGATGCCGGGATGTAGCGCGTGGGGCGCCGCTCGGCGGTCGGCGAGGTCGCGATCGCCACCCGCCCCTGGCCCCGGAGGGATCCGCTCGTTCCGGCGCCGAGGTAGAGCACGTCGGTGGGGCCGTCGAACACCGACGCGCGGCCAGCAAGGGTCGTCGTCGTCGAGCCCTCGTCATCGCGGTGCGTGACCTCGAACGACCCCGACAGCGGAACCACGATGCGCTCGACGTCGAGCTCGGTCAGCGCGAGTTCGACTCCGTCCGCCAGCTCGGCCACACGCAGCCCGGTGTGCGCCCACCCCGGGGTGGATCTGTCGACGACGCTCTCCCAGCCGTCGCGGGCGAGCTGTCCCCGCCGGTGGAACCAGCGCTGGTCGGTGGCGCTCATCATCGTGCCTTCTCGAAGAGGGACGCCGCAGCCCGGTCTGTCAGCGGGCCGCGGCGTCCGGTCGGTCAGTTGTTCTGCGGGAACCCGAGGTTGATGCCGCCGTGGGTCGCCGGGTCCAGCCAGCGGCTCGTGATCGCCTTCTCACGCGTGAAGAAGTCGAATCCGTGAACTCCGTAGGCCTTCGCGTCGCCGAACAGAGACGCCTTCCACCCGCCGAACGAGTGGTAGGCCACGGGGACGGGGATCGGGACGTTGATGCCGATCATTCCCACCTGGACCTCGTTCTGGAACCGGCGTGCGGCACCTCCGTCGTTGGTAAAGATCGCAGTTCCGTTGCCGAACGCGCCGGAGTTGATGAGTTCGACGCCCTCCTGGTAGCTCTCCACCCGGACGATCTCGAGCACGGGCCCGAAGATCTCCTCCTGGTAGGCACGCGAGGTCGTGGGGATCTTGTCGATCAGGGTCGGACCGAACCAGAAGCCGTCCTCGTGACCGTCGACCGTGAATCCGCGACCGTCGACGACGATCGTCGCGCCGTCGGCCTCGGCGATGTCGACATACGAGGAGACCTTGTCACGGTGCACACCGGTGATGAGGGGACCCATGTCCGGCTCGCCGTTCGCACCGCCGGCACCGTTGCCGATGCGCAGGCGCCCGATCCGCTCGGCGATCTTCTCGATGAGCTCATCGGCGATCGGCTCCACGGCGAGCACGACCGAGATCGCCATGCAGCGCTCACCGGCGGCGCCGTACCCGGCGTTGATGGCCTGGTCGGCCACCAGGTCGAGGTCGGCATCCGGAAGCACGAGCATGTGGTTCTTCGCCCCACCCAGAGCCTGCACCCGCTTGCCGTTGCGTGCGGCGGTCTCGTAGATGTACTGAGCGATCGGGGTCGAGCCGACGAACGAGATCGACTGCACCACCGGGCTGTTCAAGAGCCCGTCGACGGCGAGCTTGTCACCCTGCAGGACGGTGAAGACGCCGTCGGGGAGCCCGGCTTCCTTCCACAGCTGCGCAAGCCACAGCGATGCGGAGGGGTCCTTCTCGCTGGGCTTGACGACCACCGAGTTGCCGGCGGCGATCGCGATGGGGAAGAACCACATCGGCACCATCGCGGGGAAGTTGAACGGCGAGATGATCCCGACGACGCCCAGGGGCTGCTTGAGCGAGTAGACGTCGATGCCTGTGGACGCGTTCTCGGAATAGGCGCCCTTGATCAGGTGGGGGAAGCCCGTGGCGAGTTCGACGACTTCCTGACCGCGCAGGATCTCGCCCATCGCGTCCGAGAGCACCTTGCCGTGCTCCGCGGTGATGATGGCGGCCAGCTCGGTCTTGCGGGCGTTCAGCAGCTCACGGAACGCGAACAGCACGGTCTGGCGCTTGGCGATCGAGTACGAGCTCCACAGCTCGAAACCGCGCTGCGCGGAGGCGATCGCCTCGTCGATCTCGGCCTGGTCGGCCAGCGCGACGCGAGCACTCTCGCGGCCGGTCGCCGGGTTGAACACGGGGGCGGTGCGCCCACTGTGCGATTCGCGGATCGCACCGTCGATCCAGTGCGAGAGCACGGGCAGAGTGCCCGCGGATGCGTCTGCAGCCGGGGCTTCTGTAACGTTGGTCATGATGATTCCTTCGCTTGTCGAGGTCTGATCAGTTGCCGTGGACCAGTGCGGCTGCGGCATCGACCGCGGCGGTCACGTCGCCATCGGCCGGGTAGAGCAAGGTACGTCCGACGACGAGTCCGTGCACCCCCGGCAGGGCGAGGGCACGCGACCACGCGGCGAACGTCTCGTGAGGTTCGCCGCCATTGTCTCCGCCGAGGAGCAGGGTGGGGAGGGTGGCGGCTTCCATCACGCGCTCCATCTCCGCCACAACGGGGAGCTTGAGCCAGCTGTAGGCCGACGTGCCGCCCAGGCCGGACGCGATCGCCACCGAAGTGATGACCGCTTCGGTGGACAGATCGTTGACGATCCGGTCGCCGTCCCACTCGCTCATGAACGGTTCGAGCATGATCGGCAGCTCGGCCCGTGCGGCTGCGGTGACCGCACGCGCGGTCTCCTCCAGCGTGTTGGCCGTCCCGGGGTCCTTCAGGTTGATGCGGACGAGGAGCTTCGCAGCATCCAGCCCTGCGGCGCGCATCGAATCCACGTCGTACCCCGTGTACCGGTCGTCCATCTCGAACACGGCCCCGCGCAGGCCGCCCCGGTTCATCGATCCGACCGCGACCTTGCCCTCGAGCAGTCCGAGGATCGCGAGGTCCTCGATGATGTCCGGGGTACCGAGCACACCGTCCACACCGGGACGGGAGAGGGCGATGGCGAGGCGGCGCAGCAGGTCGTAGCGGTTGGCCATGGCCATGCCGTTTCGTCCCACCCCGAGCGCGCCGCGGGCGGGGTGGTCGGCGGCGATGATGAACAGCCGCCCGTCGCCGGTCACGAGCCGACGGCGGGACCGTTCGGCCATCAGCGTCGGGATCGTCGCCGGCTGCGAATGGCGGATGCTGCGGAGGCGATCGAGCGCCTCTGCGGGCAGAGTATCGAGGGTTTCAGACAGAGACATGCGATACCTCCGCGAGAACTGCTTCGACTTCATCGGAGGTCGGCATCGCCGTGGAGCACTCGCGCCGGGTGGCGACGATCGCGCCCGCGATGTTCGCGAAGCGGATCACGCGCTTGAGCGGCCAGTTTTGGAGGAGGCCGTAGCACAGCGCTCCGCCGAAGCCGTCGCCGGCGCCGAGACCGTTGATCACCTCGACGGGATAAGGCTCCACCTCGACGCTCTCGGATCGGGTCTTCGCCAGCACGCCCCGCGGGCCCTGCTTGACGACGGCCAGCTCGACGCCTCGTTCGAGGAGGGCGTCGGCTGCGCGGTGCGGGTCGCTCTCGCCGACGGCGACCTCGCACTCCTCCCGGTTGCCGACGGCGACGGTGACCTTGCAGAGCGCCTTCTCGACTTCGCGCGTCGCGGCCTCGGCCGACGGCCAGAACATCGGCCGGTAGTCGAGGTCGAGGATCGTCAGCGGCGCCCGACCCCGCGCCTCCCAGGCAGTGTGGTGCGCCGTGCGGCTGGGGTCTTTGGACAGGCCCGTGACGGTCGCCCAGAACACTCTTGCGCGGCTGATCGCGTCAAGGTCGAGGTTGTCGTTGGTGAGCACCAGGTCCGGCGCGATCGGCGTCCGGTAGAAGTAGAGCGGGAAGTTGTCAGGCGGAAAGATCTCGCAGAACGTGACCGGGGTGTTCAGGTCCGGCACGGTCGCCACGAACCGGTCGTCGACCCCGAGCCGCGTGAGCTCGCGGTGTGCGAAACGTCCGAACGGGTCGTCCCCGGTCGCCGTGATCACCGCCGTCCGCAGTCCGTGGCGGGCCGCGGCGATCGCGACATTGGTCGCGCTGCCACCGAGGTACTTGCCGAAGGTCTCGACATCCTCGAGTCCCACTCCGTCTTGCAGCGGGTAGACATCGATGCCGATCCGCCCGATCGTCACGACGTCGTAGCGGCTATCGGGCGTCGTCGCCATTGCTCGCTCTTCTCTCTCGTGAAGGACTTTGTCCTGTCATATGAACATTATAGGGGAGTGTGTCCGGGAAGGAAAGAGGGGCGGGAGCGCGGCAGCGCATCCCCGCCCCTCTTTCGGCCGCTTACTTGGTGCGGATGGGGCCGGTCAGTTCGGCCAGCTCAGCCTCGAGTTCGGCCATGGCCTCGCCACCGGCCATGAGGTCGGTGATCTGCTCGCGCGTGCGCTCGCCCTTGCGGAAGTCGTCGGCCTTCTTCCCGTGGATGAGCACCGCGAAACGATCTCCCACGGCCATCGCGTGAGTGACGTTGTGCGTGACGAACACGACCGCGATACCCTGCGCTCGCGCATGCATGATCAGACGCAGCACGTGGGTGGACTGCTTGACACCCAGGGCCGAGGTTGGCTCATCGAGGATGAGGACCCGCGCACCGAAGTACACGGCGCGGGCGATGGCCAGAGACTGGCGCTCACCACCCGAAAGGCTGCCCGCGAGGCGGTCGCCGTCGGTCACGCGCGTGATGCCCAGCTTCTGCATCTCGGTGACGGTGATCTCGCCCGCCTTCTTGCGGTCGAAGTACTTGAACGGCCACGGGCCCTTGGTCGGCTCCTGACCGACGAAGAAGTTCCGCGAGATGGACATCAGGGGGAAGGTTCCCCCGTATTGGTGCACCGTGGCGATACCGAGCGCGGATGCGTCCTTCGGGCTTTCGAAGACGGTCGGCACCCCCTCGACTTCGACGGTTCCGGACGAGGGCTTGTGCACACCTGACAAGGTCTTGATCAGGGTCGACTTTCCGGCACCGTTGTCGCCGAGCAGGCAGAGCACTTCGCCGGGGTTGACCTCGATCGAGATGTCCGTCAGGGCATAGTTGCCGCCGAACTGCTTGGAGACCTGTGCGAGCTTGAGAAGCGGCGTGGTCATGTCAGGCTCCCTTCTTCTTTGTCTTGGTCGCTCCACCCGAAAGCGCGAGTCGACGGAAGGTGTTGTTCATGAGCACGGCGGCCAGGAGCAGGATGCCGAGGATGAGCGAGGCCCAGTCCGAGTTCCAGCCGGTGTAGTAGATGCCCTGGTTCACGATCGCGAATGTCATCGTTCCGAAGACCACGCCGACCACCGAGCCGTAGCCGCCGGTGAGGAGCACGCCACCGACGACGACAGCGATGATCGAGTTGAACAGGAACGAGACGCCCGCGCCCGTCGCGGCACCGTTGTAGAGCATGGTCTGGATGATGCCGACCAGGGCCGCACCGATGCTCGTGGCCATGAAGAGGGAGACCTTGACTCGGGGGACGGGGATACCGGCGGCGCGAGCGCTCACGGCGTCGCCACCGATGGCGAAGATCCAGTTGCCGTACTTGCTCATCTGGAGGATCCATGCCACAACCAGTGCTGCACCGATCGCCCAGAAGATCGCGACTTCGAACTGTCCATTGATCAAGGTTCCGAAGATGGCCTTGAAGAAGGGATCCGGCGTGAGCGGGATGCTCGTGCTTCCCGAGATCACCCGCGCGAGGCCGAGAGTCAAGCCCGCGAGCGCGAACTGCATGGCCAGAGTGACGATGAACGAAGGAACGTTGGTGCGAGCGACCAGGATGCCATTGACAAACCCGACGAGAGCGCCGACGGCCAGCGCTGCGAGAATCCCGACGATCTGGGGGAGGCCGAATGTCCCCGAGACGATCGCGAGGGTCACGGAACTCGCAGCGACGACGGATCCGACCGACAGGTCGAACTCGCCGGAGATCATGAGGAGAGCGACCGGGAGCGCGACCAGGGCGAGTTCCGCACCGACATTCAGCCAACTGGCGAACCCGCCGGAGCTCAAGAAGGTCTCGCCACCGAAGATGGCGAAGAAGACGAAGACGAGCACCGTACCGAACAGTGCGCCCGTCTCGGGGCGACGAACGAGATCAGAGAAGGATCGCTGCGACTTGACGCCGATCACCGGCGCAGCCGATGTCGCCGGCGACACGGCCGCGCGAGTGCGAGGGCTTCCTTCGGGAGCTTTGGTGGACATGTAACGCGCTTTCTGTGTCGTGCGTGCCCGGGATTGCTCCCGGAGTGGAGATGGGGTGGCGCGAAGAGTGTTCCCCGCGCCACCCCATGTGGGTCAGCGAACGCCGAGCTCGACGCCCTTCTCGGCCGTCGCGACGTTGCTCTCGTCGATGAGCGCCGGACCGGTCAGGAACGGGTCGACCGCGAGCTGGATGCCGTAGGCGGCCAGCTGGAAGGCTGCCGAGACACCGTAGAAGCCCTGCGAGTAGCCCTGCTGGTCGATCGCGAACAACTGCGTGCCGTCCGAGATGCGCTTGAGCGACTCGGCGTCGAAGTTCTGACCGCCGAGGAACACCTTGCCGGTGAGGCCGGCCTGGTCGATGCCGCTTGCGGCCGCGTTGGTGTCGGCCTGACCGGGCGTGAAGATCGCGTCGATCGTCGGGTCCTCGAGCAGGGCGCCCTTGATGGCCTGGGCCACCGCGGTCGGGTCACCGAACTGCGAGGTCGGCAGTGCGAGCTGCGTGTACTTCGTGCCGCCGGGGGTGGCACCGTCCTCGACACCCTGGCAACGGGCGTCGGCGTTGGTGGTCCCGGGAAGCGTGTTGACACACACCGCGTGCTTTGCTCCGGCCTCGGCGAAGGTCTCACCGGCGAGCTTGCCCGACTCGTAGTCGTCCGAGCCGATGTAGCCCTCAGCTCCGACAGCCTCGACCTGGTCGATGCCGGTGTTGTAGAGGAACACCGGGATGCCCTTGGCGGTGATCGCCTTGATCGCGTCGTTCTGTGCGTCGGGCACCCAGTCGGGGATGACCGCCGCGCTGGGGTTCAGGGAGAGGATGTTCTGCACGAGCTTCGCCGCGTCAGCGTTGAAGTTCTCGTAGTTGGGCATCGCAAGGAAGGTGACGGAGCCACCTGCAGCCTCGACGGCCTTCGCGGCGGCCTCGCCACCGTTCTTCACCGTCGACCAGAACGGGTCGTCCGTTGCGCCGCCCATGACGACGACGGAGATGCCGTCGGCGCCCCCACCACCGTTGGTGGTGTCTGTCGGGTCAGGGTTCGAGCCGCCACCGGTGCAGCCGGCGAGGGTGAGGGTTGCGATCCCCACCGCGGCGAGCGCGGCCAGGGCCTTGCCGCGGCGCTTCGGGTGAGCGGCGACGGATGTGAGCAGCGAGGACTTCATCCCGCGACTCCCTTCATTGTTGAGCCGCGAACGTCGCGGCGGATCGGCTTTGATCACCGTCATCGTGCAATATGTCCGTACATACGGACAACCGCTTGTCTGTTCCGTTACCTTATCGTTACTTTCCGGAAGGAGCGTCTGTGATCCCGCCGACCCGCTTTTCCCGCGGTCTGGCGCTGCTCGCGGCCGGGGCGTTCTTCATGGAGAGCATCGATGCCACGATCCTTCAGACGGCCCTGCCGGCCATCGCATCCGAGCTCGGCGTCACTGCCGTCGGAGCAAGTGTGACGATCGTCGCATACCTCCTGGTGGTCGCAATAGCCCTCCCGGCGACCGGCTGGCTGGGCGACAGACTCGGCGTCCGAGTGGTGTTCCTCCTTGCGGTCGCGATCTTCACCATCGGCTCGCTCGGATGTGCACTGTCGGGCGACCTCATCGCCCTCACAACGTGGCGCATCGTGCAGGGCTTCGGCGGCGCGCTCATGATCCCGGTCGGCCGCACCGCGGTGCTGCGAACGGCACGCCCCGCCGAACTGCTCGAAGCCGTGGCCTACCTGACCTGGCCCGGCCTGATCGCTCCCGTGATCGCCCCGGCGATCGGCGGGGTCCTGACCGATACGGTCGGGTGGCGCTGGATCTTCCTGCTGAACATCCCGCTCGGCGTCGCGGCGATCCTCATCGGCCTGAAGGTCGTGCCACGCAGTGCGGATGATGCTTCCCGCACGCGCTTCGACTGGTGGGGATTCGCCTGGATCGGCGCCGCTCTCGTGCTGATCACCCTCGGCGCCGAGGGCATCGCCACCCGGGCGGCTCCGCTCGGCGTCGCGCTCGCTGCCCTCGCGATCGGCATCACGGCCGGGGCCTACGCGGTCCGCTCGACTGCGGCGCGCGCAGGCGCCCTGCTGGATTGGACCCTGATGAGGTCGGCGACCTTCCGAGTGGCCAACCTCAGCGGGGCGGTCTACCGGATGACGATCACGGCCGTTCCCCTCATCGTCACCCTGCAGTATCAGCTCGCCTTCGGCTGGGAGGCCTGGGCTGCGGGATTGGCCGTCGCCGCGATCTTCGCCGGGAACGTGGGGATCAAGCCCTTCACGACGCGGCTCATCCGGCGGTGGGGCTTCCGGCGCCTGCTCACGTGGTCCGTGGCGCTCGGCGCCCTCGCGCTGATCGGTCTGGCGGGGGTCGACGCGGGAACCTCCATCGTCGTGATCGTCATCCTTCTCACGATGAGCGGGGTGTTCCGCTCGTCGGGTTTCACCGCGTACGCCACCATCCAGTTCACCGACGTGCCACCCGAGCGCCTGGCCGCGGCCAACACCCTCTCGTCCACTCTGCAGCAGGTGGCGACGGTGCTCGGAGTCGCCTGGGCCGCGCTGCTGGTCCACGGCGGCGCCGTCGCCTCAGCCGCCCTCGGAGTCGACGACGTCTGGGCCTACCGCTTTGCGCTCGCGGCGACCGCGGCCTTGCTGCTCGTTCCGCTGTGGGGAGCGTGGCGGCTCCCCCGGGACGCCGGCCACGCCGCGATCGCACCCCGTCAGGGTTGACCGCGGGCAATTGTTCTGTCAATCTCGCTACTCGTTGTGATGATCCGGCACACCCCTCCTCGGAAGGACCCCCATGGCGATCCGCATCGGCCTCGTCGGCTACGGCGTCGGCGGGCGACTGTTCCACGCTCCCTACCTGCAGGCATCCGACCAGTGCGAGCTCGTCGGCGTCGTCGCACGCTCCTCCGAACGGATCGCGCAAGTCCATGAGGATCTGCCCGATGTGCCGGTCTTCTCATCGCTCGAAGACCTGGCCGACGCGGGCGTGGATGCCGTCGTGATCTCGACACCCCCGACCACTCGCCAGGCGCTCGTGCTCGAGGCTCTCGGCCTGGGGATGCACGTCGTCGCCGATAAGCCGTTCGCCCCCAGCGCCGCCGCAGCGCGCGAACTCGCCGACGCGGCGGATGCCGCCGGGCTGCTTCTGAACGTCTTCCACAACCGGCGACTCGACGCCGACATCGTCACCGCGAGGGGTGTCCTCGACTCCGGCATCCTCGGCGATCTCCGCCGGCTGGATCTGCGGTGCGACCAAGACGACCCGAGCACTCTCGAGGCCGGCGAGGGCGGAGGACTGCTCCGCGATCTCGGCAGCCACGTCGTCGATCAGGCTCTGTACCTGTGCGGACCGGCCCGTCGCGTTCACGCGATCCTCGATGTCGTCGAGTTGCCGGCGGGCGCGACAGACTGCGGCTTCGCCCTCACGATCGAGCACGCGAGTGGATGCCACTCGCACATCTCGTCCTCCAAGCTCGACCGACTCACCTCTCGTGAGATCCGACTGCATGGCACCGAGGGGTCGTACGTCTCGGAGTACACCGACGTGCAGGTGGACGCCATCCTGGCCGGAGCGCGACCGGCGGGTTCACGGGACACCTGGGGATTCGAGTCGCCCGAACGATGGGGGACCCTGCGCACGCGCGCAGGCGACACGCTCGTACCTTCGGCTCAAGGCGACTACACGGCCTACTACGACGGGTTCGCAGCGGCGGTCGGCGACGGAGGACGCGGGCCCGTCCCCGCGGAAGAGGGGATCGCCGTACTCGCGGTGCTGGATGCCGCGCGGGAGAGCGCCGCCCGGGGAGCCGTCGTCGACATCTCCTGAAGGGTCGTCAGCAAAAACACCTTTGACAGTACATTCGGTCAATTCTATAGTCGTCCTGGGATGCTCCGCCTGGGGCTTTCTCACCGCACCGGCGCCGTGAGGACGCCGGTTCTGACAACCCTGGAGAACCCATGAGCATCGGCGTCGCCGTCATCGGCGCCGGGATGGCAGGAAAGGCTCACGCCGCCGCCTACCGGACCGCACCCACGCTGTACGACAGCGTCCTTCCCCCTGTCCGGCTGGTCTCCATCGCGGATGTCTACGCACCGCTGGCAGAGTCGACGGCCGCGCGGTTCGGATACGAACGGTTCGACACCTCCTGGGAGGCGATCGTCGAGGCGGACGACATCGACGTCGTGTCGGTGGTCGTCGCCAACCGTCTCCACCGGGAGATCGTCGAGGCACTGCTGGCCGCCGGCAAGCACGTGCTGTGCGAGAAGCCCCTGTCGGACACGATCGAGGATGCCCGCGCCATGGTCGCGGCGGCCGAGAAAGCCTCGGCTCTGGGACGCATCGGCCTCACCTTCCGTCGTTCGCCGGGCATCGCGTCCATCCGCCGCCTCGTGCAGTCGGGACGTCTGGGTCGCCCGCTGAACATCAGCGCCAGCTACTGGGCCGACTACGGCTGCGACCCCGAAGGCCCGATCAGCTGGCGCTACAAGGGCCCGAACGGGTCCGGCGCGCTCGCCGACATCGGGAGCCACCTGTCTTATCTGACGGAGTTCGCCGTCGGCGCCGACATCACGTCCGTGCGCGGCGGAACGCTCAGCACGGTGTTCCCGACGCGACCGAAGCCACTCGGCACGGTCGTCGGCCATGAGGGCGGCGCCGTCAGCGAGGAGCGCGACACCGTCGAGAACGACGATGTGGCAACGTTCTCGGCGCAGTTCGAGAACGGCGCCACCGGAAACCTCCAGGTCTCGCGCGTCGCGGCCGGTCACCCCAACTCGCTCAGCTTCGAGGTCTTCTGCGAGAAGGGCGCCGCCCGGTTCGACTTCCGCAACCCGGGCCAGATCGAGATCTTCACGCCCGACGAAGACCCCGGAACCTCCGGTTACCGCACGGTCGTGCTCGGTCCCGCGCACCCGTATTGGCGCGGCGGCCTGCCCATGGATGCTCCGGGCGTCGGCATCGGCCAGAACGACGGATTCATCTTCCAGGCCCGAGCCTTCCTCGAAGAGGTCGCCGGCATCCCCGAGTCGGAGTCGCTGCCGCGCAATGCGGACTTCGCCGACGGACTTCGCAACATGCTCCTGCTCGACGCCGTCGCGCAGTCCGCAGCCCAGGGCGGCGCGACCGTCCCGGTCGGAATCTGAGAAAGGACACACCCACCATGCGACTCGGCATCTACAACGCGATCCTGCACGACCGCTCCCTCCCCGAGGCGATCAAGG